>Ga0214542_1000314_pt1 | contig 82726 bp, 29 predicted proteins | sample CNSS1metaG_FD_160096 | JGI IMG/M metagenome (GOLD analysis project Ga0214542, IMG submission 160096) | Root nodule microbial communities from cowpea collected in UCLA plant growth center, Los Angeles, California, USA - CNSS1 | ecosystem: Host-associated > Plants > Roots > Nodule | place: USA...
TTATTTTTTATAAATATACTTTTATTTTGTTTATTAAATTAATAACATTACAATATCATCAATTATTAATATAATTCAAAAAATGCGTACACACAGGCGCGATAGCGCCTGTGTTTACACTAGTAAATATGAATGACGATAAGTTTTTAGTGAAAATATCTTTTTTTAATCTACATCATTATTATTGAAATGAGTTGACGAAAAAAAGAAAGAAAAATAATAATATTTTGTTTGATACACCCAATTTTTTTACCCTCATTTAACATTATTCTTCTTACTCTTTATTATTTCTTTTCCTTTACAAATATAAAAAATCATTTTTTTTTACGTCTATTGTATCCCTATAGTGTGTGTCAAATTACTATTACTAAACAAATTGTGTCAAAGTTTAGTTAAAACAATTTTCAGAAAGAAGTCCAGTTAAATGATTGTGTAGAATGATACATAGTTATCACATTTAACTTGTATTTTTTTTTCAAAATAATTTGAGAGAGTAAAATTAAATGGATTAAAGGGAAGAAAGAGGTAAAATTGAAATTGTTTAAGATAAGAGAAAGATAATGAAAAAAGAAAAAATAGAAAAAAAATTGTAAAAGTTATTGAATGATTCGATCACTTTGAAAAATTTTAAAAATTAATTGATACATTTGGATGATCATTAAATAATTTAAAATGAAATGGTAAATTATTATTTAAAATAAATAAAAAAAGTTAAAGAAAAATAACAATAATAATTATTTATATTATTTTTAATATCATTTATATTATAATTATGACTTATATTATTATTATATTATTATTATACTTATTTATTTCATTTATTATAATAATTATTTTTATTATTATTTTAACAATAATAATTTATATTTTATCATTTTTATTACTTATTATGAAAATATAATAAAAACTAATTATATATAGATATATATTATATTTACACTCGTTTCTTCACAAATCTTCATGAATGTGAAATTTTTTTTTAAAAATAATATTATTTTTCGTGTTTTTTTGCATGAAATTTTGAACTTTCTTTGCATATCAGTGTTTGATGTATCTGGGTCTTCGGAGACAAAGAGAGTGTTAACAAACATCAGAAGAATGGATAGTAAAGTCAAACTTATGTTTTCTGCGTCAATGAGATATGCACAATGCACAACAACCAAGTTTATTTAAGATTTCCTAAAACAAAAATTTAGGAATAATGATATTTGAAATTCACTTCTTAATTATTTTAAAGATTTAATTAACTTTTAAGTTTCAAAAAAACTTGACAAGATTAAAATAAAAAATAATAAGTTTATAAGACTAAAAATAAAAAAAAGTTACATATATTCACCATTTAGGAACAAGTTATTTTATTCTTCTTATTATAAAGGAAATGAAAATGTAAAGTACAAAAAACCGCAACAAATACTTTTTTTTTTCTTAAATTAGTGACTATTTAAGAATTTTAAAAATCTAATGTACCAATTAGGATTGATTCTACTATTTGGAAGGATTCCACAAAGTTGCAGAAAATCTTAACATAGTAATTTATGAATATCAACAATTAATTACAGTTGTATCTCTGGGATTGTCTCTTGGGGAAACATGAGTTACCTCATTCTTATTCCCCGAACAGCAAAATTGCTGACTATTTTCCACTGAGTTTAAAAGCATAGTACCATAAATCATTCTTAACTTGAGCATCAGACAAAAAAAGAAAACAACAAAGAATAACTAATGAATCAGAATAACGAAGTCTTTCAGAATTTGGAGCAGGTACGAGGTAGACCCGTGTGTTGATCAACAGCCACAACCTCAGTGGCATTGTTGCATCTTAGCACATCCTGTCCCAGCTTAGCTCCAGCAGCTTTGAGACCCTTCAGAGAAACTGGTTGATTGAAGAGGTTTAAAGATGGAAGCTTTGATGCTGGAGGCATCTTCATTGCTGGCAACAAGTTTCTGAAGTCTTCTTTCAATAGCGGCACCTCAAAGTCCTGTTTGTTGTGCTTAACAACGTTGTCTTTTGCACTGATATGTGCTCCTGGCTCCATATGGTTGGTTGAAAAGCTTGCTTGTTGAGGGAAATTTGGGTAGAGACTGACATACCCTCTGAGGTACATCATGTCTATCAGGAACTTCTTCCATGAAGCTTGCCATCCATTGGTTCTAGATTTTGGAATTTGAACAGGGTTGGATTTGGCATCCTCAGTGAACCTCATGTTCATGTACACATAGAACTCTCTCCAATGCTTGGGGAAGAACACTGCCCCCCAGCTGCATGGTAATTGGTGTAGGTAAGGAGTGTTGGGGTGAATGTGTTTGAAGAATTCTGTGGCATTCCATTTTGGTCTCTCTTTGACAACTTCAACAAGCTTTGGGGTGTAGAGGGAGATGGAGGAGAGTTCAGGGAGAGAAACTTGAGGGTCATAGTGGTAAGCCATGAGTGCATACTTGATCCATAGGTAGTAGTAAGGGGAAACTTCAATGTCATCTTCTAGGAGGAGACCAAAGTCATCATCTGATGATGGATACCAGCTTTCACTCACAGCACGAATGAGACCACCTTGGATTATTCTCCTTCTCAGGGTTTTGGGTCCATGAGGCCACTCAAATGAACCTACTAGTCTTATAGTTTCCTCATCTACCCTGCTATCCATGTTGAAGGTAATGGGAATTTCATCTCCAAGATAGTAGGCATTGCTTAGAGATTTCAGAAGCCTTGTTAGTGAATTGGCTCTGTTTTGGGTGATGATGTTCACTGAAACCCTCATCCGATTCCAATCTGCAAGGCAAAGTTGAGTTTAATACTTGTTCATCTGTTACAAATTTACATGATCAACTATAAAATTATCATGCTTTCATTGTCTGCTTGTGATTAAATAACATGTAAAAGCTTACTTGGTAATGCTGTTGAACGCAGATCAGCCATCCAGAGAACTTGAGACACTGATGCCCTGGGTAAAAGAACCAATGTGGTGGCATTTGAGTTGGTTTCTGAGGCCATCTTAAGAGCTTTTCTCACATGAGGGTTAATGTCAGCAACAGTGATCACTACACTGGGGTTGTGAATTTTGATCAAACCCTTCATGCTGGTGTACACTGCATGTATCACTGGTGCCTCTGAGTCTGATACCCCAGAAAGTGATCCAATGGCCAAATCAAAAATCTTGAATCGACGTTCTTTGCAGACCATTGTAGGCCATTTGAGAACTGTTGCAACATCTTCACAAGTGCAGAAACTGCCTCCAGAGACAACAATGTAGGCCTTCTTGCCAACTGTGGACCTGAACTTTTCAAGAAGTGGTGCCAGCACTTTCACTTCATCAACTGAGTGAGCATAGAAGAGTGCATCAACTTTTTGTGGGTACATTGCAGCCCACTGAGTCACATAGCCAGTGGAAAGTGCTTTCCACCATTGATCATCTCTGACCTGAACTACGTCCTTGAAAATCACTGTGGTTTCAGATACATATGCAAGCCTGTGTTCACTATCTCCCCAAGTTTCCTTGTCCTTAGGGTCCACTGGAAGAACAAAGGAGCCAGCATTTTTGTACTTCTGAAGCTGATAGCTGCAGTAATAAAAACAATAACGAATTTTCAGCAAGTATAATCATGCAGAAATATAAGAGTGGTTCCAGGGAAATGCTTTGTTGAAATTAATTCATGGATCAAAACTTTGGATTAAAAAAAGTGGCAAAAAATTTTCTTCCTTTTGTGAGGACAAATGAGGAAAAAGATAATTTGACTATCCATGATAGACGCATTTACTTTGTTTGACATTTGACAAACAGTGTATTTCCTTTGATGACGTTTATTGCAACTTGTACTACTTATTAGTTTTTCTGAACCTAATGTCAACAACTAGTTGAACACTACCAGATCCTCTTTGGCTTAGTCAAATCATGAATGTTTGACTTGTATGGTCAGCTTTCAACTCAATTTCGCAGCCAGTTAGATCTCTTGTCACCAAATAAAATCATAATTTTTTATCACCCCAGAAGAAAAAATCTTCGTAAAATGGTAGAAAAATTTACTACATGATGTAAAAGTGTAGAAATTGACAAACCTGAGGTGCAGATCTTCACCAGTTGAGAAGGTAAAAGGTGTCTCAGTGAATAGTGTCTTAACAAGATCAGCAGAGAGAAACCATGAACTAGACAGAAAATCCACCTGCACAATTTTATCAACTGTGATATCATAAGCAGGATCGGGTAAATACAACCCTGCCTCCTTAGATCGAAATTTTCTGTAACTTGGAAACGTGAAATCCTTCTGTCTAAAAGGCAAAATCCTTCCAATACTCCCCAAAACAGAATTCTTGTATTTTTCTGTCCCAGCCACGTGCGCCAAAATCTGCAACATCTTCCTTCCAGGAATCATGTCATCATCAATAACATACACAAGATCAGCTTCAGTCTGAAGAGCCATTTGGAACCTTCCATAGTACTTGAAATCATAGCTTGAGCTTATGAAGCTGATTCTTGAGTCATTATAGGTCTCCACAATTCTCCTCAACGAGGCCTCATTGGGGCTCCCAAATGAAAGAACCCAAGCATGATGGAAAGGAAGGGTCTGTTGGAGCAAAGAATCAAGCTGAGCACAGAGTGTCTTTCTCTTGAAGTGGTTCAGCAACACAGTGATTTTTGGGCTGTTTGGACCCTTCAAGTCCCATTTAGATTTCATTGCCATCAGCTCCTGAAGAGTCTCAGTGCCAAAGGTTTTGCTTTGGAAGTTCAACACCTCATCGTAGAGCTCTCTCTTTATCTTGATCATTTGGACATCATTGGACTTCTTTTGCTGGAAGTCTATCTTCTCATTCTCACACACTTGTGATGGATTTGTGGGAAGAACACCCTCCATGACGAGAGAAGAAGCAGCTTCTTGGTAGTGGCCAACAACGTGGGGTGTGATCATAAGTTGTTTCCATTGCTGGGCAATTTTGGTAGCCCATGTGAACTCTGGTTTGGTTCTTAAATCAATGGAAGGCCCCATGTAATACAATAGGAATGTTGCATAAACTGCAAAGAAAAACTGAAGGCAAGTGAGTGCTGCAACGAACTTTGTGGAGGAACCTTTCTGAGCCTTCACTTTGTTTCTTCCTCCAACATAGTCACTAAGCATCCCTTCCAAGCATTCTCCACTTCTCGATGAGGTCGAAGTTCGACCAAAACCCATTTTAGATGCTTCAATATCCTCTAACCTGCAAAACAACAAAGACAAAGTTAGTACCTACACATGACAGTTTTACTGTCACAATTTTTTCAAGAGAAACTCCAACTAAGTCTAACCAATAAGTATGTGTTTGAAAATCTGTCAGAATGAAGCTTTTTGCACTTTTCAATGCATAAACACAAAAACAATGTGAGGGATAGATTGAGTTGAGTTGGATCAAAACGTAATCCAAACAAATTTATCAGTCTTTCTAGATATATAACTGTTTCTGTGATGTGATTGAAACTGAAAGAGAAGAGAAAACCTATGAGTGGTTTGTGAAATTTGAAGAGCAATGGTTTGTGTGCATTATATTATATATTAGTAGAAAAGGTGAGAGATAGTTTAGAAGTTCCCATGAAAATTGCATCACAGGTCACATGGCCTAAACGCTTAAGAGCAAGAAGTTTATTAGCATACGCGTTACCTTCATTCACTATACACTACTTCGTGCACACTTCTTTTAAGAAACCAATGAAAGCCAAAGTTCATGCCGTTGAAAAGGGTAAACCTTGTGTTTTTGGCACTGCATGCACTCCTAATATAACTCATTTTCGTGTTCCGTTTTTGTGCCTTTTTTTCCTCTCCGAACCAAAATATTTCCATTTTCTTAAGTCCATGAAGATCACAAGATATCTCAAACTCCTAGAGAAGAAAAAAAAAAGCATACATTATTGATTTGCACTTTGATATTCAGGTTTTAGAGATTAAAGCATGATTTAAGGGCCTTAGTCAAAACCGAAAATAACCTCTACGTAGGAAACTTTACATAGCAGGAAAAAGACAATATTATATAACCTTAAAGGCACAAACAAACACGAGAAAGAACATGGGGTTGAAGTAATACGTACATTGCACACTATCTTGGCAAGTGAAGAAGGTGAGAAAACAAAGGCTTAGCTTCTTGAGCAAAACAAGCAACAGATATGTATATGATTCACCAAAATAAATGTGTTATTTGCTGTCAAAGAGTGAGGCCTAAATAAATGTTACATAATTTATATATGAATATGATTTTATATATTAAGCCATCGATGGTGTGCTTGACCTTTTGAAGAAGATACGTGAATGAAATTTGCAGCAAAACTTTTGTTATAATGGGTGATCGCCGAACTTAGGCGGGTTCTGCGCAAGAAACTCATGGCAAGAAAATGGTTCGCTTGTGCAAGAGAGAATTCAAATGTATCTTGTTCGCTTAGGCTATAAAAAAAGGGTATTGGAATAATGGGAACACAACCTTTTCATTCCAATGAAAAATATATACTTAGCCATTTTTTCAGTTTTCATTTTCACTTTCCTCCTTTTCTGGTGAGTTGCCACTGAGATGGAGAGACACATGGGGTTGACATAACATTAATTGAATTGAATGGGACAAATTTTGGAGAGTACAAAAGAAGTTAAATATATAGGGTATGTAGATTAAACAAGATTAGTTATAACTTTATTAGTCAATTATGTTCAATAATTAGTGTAAGAACGTATTTTTATCAAGAATTATGATACTTTGACAATCAATAAATTTTTATATTAAACTTGTATATATAATTCTATTTTTTATTTTCTTTTGCAAACACAAAAGTTCGTCTTTTTTTATTATTATATTGTAAAAATGTTTGTTAGAAGTACGATATATGTTCGGTAGGAATGTAAAAAAAATCATTTCTTGATAAATATGAAAATTTATTGGATGTTTATGGTCTTTCTTATATAAAGGGTTAACTAAGAATGACTCCAATGATATTCTTAATTAGAATTAATTGTGGGTTTTGTTTGATTAGATTTTGAATTTATACTTATACATATATAAAAGTTTGAATGAAAAGAGCAACAGTGAGGGAATAAATGTCGCTTTAGACCAATAGAAATTTATTATTTCCAAAAAAGGCATCTTAATCTGCATGAAAAATTAATAATACCACAGAGATAGAAGAATGTATTAGATGAAAAGTAAATAATGATTACGCAGTTAAAATAATGTATTATCATTTTTTTTCTATTTTTTATTGTCTTTTCTCTTATCATTTTTGAATTGTGCATAGTTCAATTATATAATGAAGAAAACCATATTAAACTATTTTTTTTATTCCATTCAAAGTATGCACGTGAGGACTTCTTAAAAAGTTTAAAGAAAGTCAACATTTATAATTTACAATGGTTTTTCATTTCATTCAAAGTATATATATGGTCGTGATGTATTGAAACTGTTGGAGGAAGTCAACATTGGTGTATAAAATGTTGGTATTCCTACATTTGAGTTTGGTATGATTACAATGATGTTTGGTTTTTGTGTAGGAATGAACCACTCTAGTGGAAACCACGTATAACATAGTTGGCGTTGGTGAATGTATTAGTATTATGTATCTTTACGAGTGTGTGGGTTAGGTTGATATTTATAAGCCTGGGAAATAGTATTACGATCCATAAAAGAAACAAAAGTGTACTCGTACCTAAACGTAAATCTTCAAACCATTTAACCATTTGCTTCAAAAAGTCTATAACAAATCTCTTCATAATGAAATTATTGAATAGTTTCTTCATTAGTAAAAAAGAAACATTCTTTTAAGTCAAAGACTACGTTAATACGCAACTATTAAATCACGTCAATTAACTTTGTAAAAGTTAAAAACTATAATGTTTTTGTAATTTCAAAAATTACATTTAATAAATATACTATTATGTTACGTCAATTTTGAAATTAAATTGATTATTCATGCAATCAAGAATGGATCTTGCTAAATATCATTGAGAATAGTTCAAATATAAGTTAAAAGTTTCACATAAGATCAAATAGACAAAGTTACACACTATATAAGAATAGAAATCCATAACACCACTGTCTTAAAATTTTGGAATAAAAGTGGTGTCAAATGTCTTATATATGTATAAAACCAATATCATATATATGAAAACAAGAGACTCATACTTAAGAGAAAAATGTAATATTGTTAATAATTAAAGTGTTGATCGTCTGTATCTCAAATTTTGATATATTTTTGTTCACAAAATTTAAAATGAGTGAAAATAATCTTTTTAACTTAATAATGTTAACTTTTTCTTTTTTAATATATTAAACAGAAATTTGAGTTAATATTTAAACCGAGACATGTGAAATGCTATAAATATCTTACTGTATAAAATTAGTCTCAAAACTCAAACTTTTTGAACATTATGTTAAAAAATGTGATGTGCAATAGTTAGAGTAGTTAGCCTCTTCAGATGGGTCCCTGTAAAGAAGAAAAGAAGTTTTTGGTTGAACTTCAATGCAACAAAGGCCTTGGTGGTGCAGAATGGAGAGGCAAAAAGAGCAGACAGAGGACAAAAATCTTAAGATTTATGTGATTTGAAAAACCAGAATTCACATTGAACAGAGTAGTTAGGCTTTCACAGGTACATTGAAGTCAGTTCTGTAGTTTACACTAACAGATAGTTGCAATAGCATGAAACAATTCTGGCCATAATAATAGTAATAATAATAATAATACTCTCTTAAACCATTAAAACTAAACTGTTTCTACACATTCTTCCATAATCCTCTAATCACCTAGACATGTCACAACTTGAGGAGTAATCTATCTGCTCAGTTTCCCAGCTCAGCTTAGAGGCAACTCTTTCATGCTGTGGAAAATATTCCTGTAACCATCATACACAACATCATTTCAGTTGCAGTAAATCAATACACACATTTGCATCATATTTTTCCACAAACATAGTCTATAACAACACTACCTTAAAATTAACCATCATCATTCACAAACTGTCGTAAAACATTACAGAAACTGTTAAACCAGAAAGAGAGATTGCAGTTACCTCCATCTTTTTGACAAGCTCTTTTGATGATGGGGAAGATACAATTATGTGGCGAGCTTTGGGGCTAATGAACCCTTCCTCCACAGCTTTGTCAATGAAAGACAACAATGAATTGTAGTATCCATCTACGTTCAGCAACCCCACCTTTCAAAACAATTATCAACTTGGTTAAGAAATTATTTTTTTCATTAACAAAAACAATTCTAGAACTTAGTACAACGTAAATCTTCGAAGATTAAAAAGGGTCCTTACTGGTTTATCATGGATGCCAAGCTGAGCCCATGTTATGACCTCAAGAAGCTCCTCAAGTGTTCCATAGCCACCTTCACACACACACACAAAGAAAACACATTATTATTAATTAGATTTTCTACTTATTAAGTTTATATATATATATATATATATATATATATATATATATATATATATATATATGCAGAAAAAGTACTTTCAAAACACATTATGCAGTTTTTTATTTTATTTAATTGTTTTCTTAGGCATTGTTGTCGTTTTATTCCTTTTAATTATATTTTTGGTTATGGATGCAGACCCAAATAACTATCGACTGAATGACCCCTTTTACAGTTCTTTTATTGAATTATAAAAGGGAAAGAAACGATGTGGGACCCGTGTTTTTGTTTTTCTTGGGCCTGTGAGCAATCTTTGGAAATCTGTCCTGTTTCCTTTTACAATTTTAGCTTTTTAATCTTTCAATTTAATAATAATAACAATTTTATTATTCTCAATAAATTCTTTTATGGCGTAAAATATAATTTTACTATTAGATAAATAAATTTAAATAAATCTTAACCTTTTTTAATTAATTTTATTTTTAGTGAAATCTTTATTTAAGATTATTAATAGACTATATAAATTCAAACAGGAAAACAATGCAGGCATGAAAACATCATAACTCTGTGTAAGAAAACATAATTTAAACAGAAGAAAAAAAAAAACCAGTGATGGAGTATCCTACGCTAGATTTCATGTTGTTAAACTTAGATCGCATCTACAATTATATTGATGCATGAGAGAAATAAAGTGGTGCATCTGCATCACAGAAGTTGAACAATCTCTCATAGATCATGTGGATTTTGTCCGAAACATGTCTATAAGCCATCAATGGATGAGTTTTAAAGTCCTGACATTCTATCACATAATGATTTGCAGTTGACATGTCATATGTACATTTTCATTGACACGTAACATCATGAAGAAAGTAGTGTGTATTAAAAAACCTCACATTCACAAAAAAACTGACACGTAACATCATCAACAAAGTAGTGTGTACTAAAAAACCTCACATTCATACAAAAAAAGAACAGAATTTGTACAGTGAGAGCATCGCTTTTTCATTTTGAAATCATAATCAGTGATAAATATGCAGTTAGAAAGGTCGATGATTGAAATGGGGTAGTGTGAAATGTGAGTTTAAGAGTGAAAATGGTGTGTGTTGTACGAACCGGGTAAGGCAATAAAGGCATCAGAGTGGCGAGCCATCTCTGCTTTTCTTTGATGCATGTCTGCTACTGCCATCACTTCTCCCACAGTTTCTCCAGTGATCTGCAAAAAGCCAGAACCCCAAATGGATCCAAATTATCACTGAAACCATAAAGAGGGTTTTGTGTGTGAGTGAATGCATGGACAGGAATGGAAGAAGGGTAATGATGAGTACTGCAGAAGTGGGCTCAAGAAGGAATCGTATAGCTTGACATTTTCCCTTGGGAGATAAACCAAACAATAGACCAAACGAAGAAAGGTGGGAAAAGTTACTCATCAATGATAAGAAAATGGAGATCAAACAAGGGTTGCCACAAGAATCTAAAGAGGGTACATGGAACTTGGAGAGAGAGGGACAAAATGCCTCAGAACGAATGACCCCAGGTTGCCAGGTGTATTGATAGATAAGTTTATAGAAAAAGACTCAAATGTCAAACCACCTTAAAACCTAAAAGAATCACCACAAAAGACAAAGTGCAAAATCCATACACTGTCATAACAAAAGTAAGGTGCAAATTCACTACACACACTAACTTGTTTTTATAAAAACTTCACAACTTCACATTGATTATGTATCATAATTTACAGATTCTTTACACTGTCAATTTACCAAAGAATCATGTTAGAAAAGCTGTTATTGGAAATCATTTTCTAAACAGTATCAACAACACTTTGTCTAAAGAGGATAGGTAGGATTGGAACAAGAAAAGCATGTTGTGGTGGAAAGGTAAAGTGTCTGTAGATAATTCTCTCTGTCTCTCGTTCTGTGTGGGTGGATATTTGGTCATTTTCTTTTTATTTGCAATCATGATTGATGAAGTGCCTCCAAAACATCTTAACATTACCTCTCTTGGCATCAGTGTCTTGGGAATAACCCTGCAGACAATATCATCACATGAAATAGTTCAAATTAACAACATATCATGCAATCCAACAACATTCATAAATCACAACCAAGATTCTGCTCACCCAATTACATGCCGACCCCCTTCATAAACAGCCTGGGAAACCAGCCCCATCAAACCAATGCTGCCTCCTCCATAAACCAGATCAATATTTCTTGACACCTTTTCAAGATTCAAAAAACGTGCCCAAATAAGTTAATTAAGTAAATAATTCAACAATGGTAGCTACTCTTTCATTAAACTCTCCCACCATCACCAACAACACTGAAACTACCAAAGGTATATGCTTAAACTCTGTATAGACTACAAAATATCCATGAAAAGAAAAAAAGAAAAACAGATTTTTGTTCACCCCACTTTTCTTGAGGGGTTTATGTAGTTGAAATGTGGATGAAGAAACCATGTGGGGTACCGAGAAACAGATGAAGAAACAACAAACAAAGGTCTAATTGAACATTTAAGCCAAACCAAGACCACCAAAAATAACAGGATGAACCAAAAACAACATATGCCAAGTTCAATTTGCTTGAACAAAACAAGGTTGGCATTAGGAAGCAGAGTTTCAAATTAGCAGAAACATGTGTTAGCAGAAGAAACGTGAGAGTGAGACGTTACCAACTCTTTGCCAAGCTCAATAGCAGCATCCTTATAGCTACTCTTGTTCCCAGGGCTACTTCCGCAGAACACACAAATCCTCTTGAACCTGGATTGTTGTTTCATCTCAGTTTCTTCACCCTCCATGTTTCCTTTTTTCTCACACTGTGTCTTCTCTATCATCACCCCAAGGCTTGAGTTGAGAATTCGGATGAATGAACGGTTAATTGATGGAAGTGCTGGTGCGTGGCTTTATATAAGGGTAGCAGAGGCACAAGCGAGGGTGCATTCTATTGTGGAACCATTATCACATCATGAACGATGACGATGATGATGACTCCTCCCAAGTTGTACGTAGGAAAAACTTGATCCACAAACGTGTGTGTTTGTTTTCTACTTTACTATGGTCCCCTGTACCAGATAAAAATATATAAAAAAGAAAAAAAAAAGCAACACAATCCGTGGTCCTATGTCAAGATCATTGTGCGTTTTTGTTTCACCAAAATTGAATATTGGAGTGGAAACACTACACTGGACGGTGAAATTGAACTCTCTGTTTTGATGTTCTAAAATACAGTTCGAAAGGGTTGGTTTTGATGTTTGTTGCGTGTTGATGGATGCTATTTGCTTAGACAGTTTTTCCTCAACATCGAGACTCGTATATTATAACATCTTTTAAGACATACCAAGATTATATACTTACATATATATATATATATATATATAGCAAAAGTAGAGGTAGAAAAATGAGATACGTGGAAATAGTAGTAGTAGTATCTTCTTGTTTCTATTCGCAATATCCACGTGGGAAATCAGAGCTAGTGGCAAAGTTTAGTACAATGGTACATATAGGACCTTTTTATAGCAATGGAAAATGTTTGGTAGAGATAATTTGGGGGGAAGACACCTAGACAGGGATGACGAAAATATGAGAGAGAACTGATAAATGTCAGCAGTGACCACTGTAAGAGTGTTTATAGATCAGAAATGCATAACTATTCTACTTTAAGATGAAACCTTTTCTTCCGTTGAATCTTGATCACATAAAATATTAAACTATGTTTCTTTTTTTTTTTTATTGTGAACATCTAGGTTATACTTGAGCTTTAGAAAAATATCTCTGAGACTGCACATGATTTTCTGGTATCAATTTCATTTCATTGCAACCCACAAAATATCTTCTATTTGATGTATAGCCAGGATAGTGGCCAGATATTGTTAAGATAGAGGAACCTGGTCCAGCACTTGCATTGAGTGAGTAATCTCCAATTTTGTGGACAGATATTATGGGGTGTTTTCAATTCTTGAAGCACAGTATAAGATTCTAGTAATTTTATGACAAATTCAACCGGTTCAAGGATAAAACAGGAGTTAATGTTTAACTGGTTGTATCCATCAACATTGGCATATGCTGTTTATGAATGGCCCGTGATACTCTTTCCCTCTCCACAGTTCTTGCTTTGACACGACCAGTTCTAGTGTTTTAGCTAAACCATAGGCATCTTAAATCTGGGTTGACTTTAAATCAACTACTTTTTTATCACATTCTCTTCATTTTGGTATCCAACTAACGTGTCCACTCACCAACTCCCATTACCTAGCTCCTTGACTCTCTGTGAAAGCTCCAGAGATAAGACATGTAACTCTTAAAACACAACACAACACAACACAGCACACAAACATAGTGAGAGAACATGTGTAGATCATGTGGTGGCGTAGGTTGTAACGTGTAGGACATAAAATAAGTGTATTGTTATACCCTTACACCGAGACAAGGTTTAGATTTAAGCTCGGAATCACATGATATCCATCTTCCGGTTTGTGATGTGTGTGCCCTCAACCACCTCCTCTTGGTAGACAAACCTGAAGCATGCCTAGGAAACATCCATTCTTTTTTATCACTGAGATTTAGATTGGACATAAAAAAATTACCCTCTTTGTTCCTGTTGTTTGTAGACAAAGCCTTGCTGTCCCTATTCTTGTAGACTCCCTTTGTCTTTCTAATGCTTCTTCTATGGTCGCTAAAAGGATACAACTGTTTGTATTATCTATTTGCTTTGTTGGTTGGTTTGTTACTGTGAAATGAATTGAAGAGTGAAGAGGCCCAGTTGGTAAGAATATTAATAATGGTTTCCAAAAGGAAACATCACATCAAACAGGGTTTGGAAATTACAGTGATTTATTTGTTTTGTTTCTTACAAGCTACAGAGGCCTTAGTTGATTTCCTCTGATACTCAAAGTGTGTGTGTTTTGGTGAATCCACTACTAGCTTTTGGTGATGGATTAATTAAAATATGGAGGTTTGGATGGTTTCAGTTTCGTCAATTCATCCGTGCAATAATAGATGTTGATGAATTGAGAGCTTGATGAATAGAGAGGAAATAACAGTGAATGTGTACTTCACTGACACCAATGTTGTTTTGCTCTATTGAGAGGATATAGATAGGAACAAGCACGTGGGAGTCATTGTTTGTGGAGAAAATTATGGGGTTTTTGTGGTCACATAATCCTAATGGGAAGGAGCAGGACCATCACCATTCTCTAGTGCCAATCAAAACTTGACGCATATGTGTAACCCCATTACCAAATTGGCATATTGGTCTCACAAAAACTTAAGGTCAGGGTATGAAATTACCCCTTTCTGCTTCACTCTTTTTTGTGACAGCCAGTCAAATCCTTTGACCATGTTAATCAATTACCAACCAGTTATCACTCCTCTCATAAGATATTTGCCGTTGTGTTAACACTTTTGCCTTGCTTTTCTGAGTTGATGGAAATACTCTGAGTCCGAAATTTATATCGAATAAAAATAACAAAATTAAATAATTGTTCTTTATGAACTGGGATTTTCTTTCAACTTTTCTAATTATTTATTTCTGTCTTATTATACTCCATTCGTTCTTTTTTTAGTGTATTTATCTATTCATTTTTTATTGAAGTCAGTTATTTGCAAAAGATATTTTACATTCAAGTGTTTGGTTTTAGAGAGGGCAATAAATGGATATAGTTTTCAAAGTATTAAATATTTAACCTACATGCTATATTTACAGTACCTTTATTGAAATTTTATCTTTTAAAAAATCTAATTATGATCCAATCCAACCACCACATGATCAACAACGATGAAAACTCATAGACTCAATGTTTCAAGATTTTGAGTTAAGTAATGTTAATTCTTTGTATAAGTTGAGGTAACGACACATATATACAAACACCTACACCTGTTAAATAGTTTTCTAATTGTTTCTCATTTTCTTTTCTACCGATTTGGTTTGCGTCATAGAATAATAAGAAATGTTGATTTGCATTTTTTTTTCCACCATGAAAGGGAAATTAATATATTTATATAGATTAAAAGGTGTGAAATATGTTTGGAAGAGAGGTATAAGTTAAAGTGAAGTGCATGAATAAAAATAATTGAAGTGAAGTTGTGACTGTGTCTTTATTGAGAGGAATAAAATGTAAGTCCAAAGGTTGCCTTTTGGGATAAGGCAAGCATCTCTTTCATGAAATGGAGAAGTTATAAGAATTAGACCAATCCATGCATAATGGAATCGCGTGTGGAGCATGTTGTTAGAAAATGGGGTCTATTTTGTTGCTAATCAAAAGACTAGTCAATTTTTAAGAAAGCCTTTGATGCGAAATTATTTGAATGAAGGTAATGAACAGAGAGTTAAGAAAATGCTGTGAAACTAGGAAATGGATCGAATATGGTGATACCAGTTAGCTTTGTTATGTGCTTCCCTTTTCTTTTGGGAAGGTTCTACTGTGGTCACTCTTCGTTCCCATTCATTTATTAAAGTACCCACCTTTTACTTTTTGCATAAAAATATCAAATGTAACATATTATTCTGAGTGTTTTTTAAAAGTCAAATATATTTTTATCTTTCAACAGTGAAAATTGGAATAAGTCATTCTTGAAAATGTTGAACCAATTTAGTTCATCAATTTTATAAATACATGAATTTAGTCATTTTAACCAAATTTTATTAAGTTTATTTGACATTTCAACACTAGTGCAGAATCGCATTTTTACATTGCCTTATAGTCCTCGATTATTGCGGAACCGATGCCTATAAGGACGCGGTGGCATTTTTGAATTTTTTTGAACTTTTTTGGCTCGGGTCCCAATCCAACCGAAGCCTATAAGAGCTTTTATGCTTCGGTTATCACTCAACCGAAGCCTATAACACGTTAGAGTTTCCCAAATTTTCAAAAGTGTCACTGACAGCAAAGGTTTTAGCCTCATGTGGAATAAGACCAAAACCTATTCCACTTTATGTCTCAATTATTAATTGAACTGAGGCCATATCCCTTATTTAGGGTTCAAAATTCGCGAACCCAACACTGTTCATCTTCGTCACACTCCGTCGCGAAGCTGTTGTTTCTCTCTGTGCAAACTCCACCACACTCCGCCGCACCATTGCGCCACCGTCCACCACAACCACCATTGTGCTCCGCCGAAGGTTGTCACTGCTCTGTGCCACTTTGTTGCGACGTTGTGGCTATACGTCAACGGTGCAGGAAGGTGGGTTCGTTCTAGCGAGTTCGTGTTCGTGGCAGAGAAGAATGAGGTCCTATGCAATTCAGGGGTTGCTGCCGTAATGATCTTATGTGGTTACTTCGATGAAGGTTCGAAGGTGCTGCTGTGGAGGAACTCTGGTTCGTTCCAGCGCCTCACTCGTGCTTTGGGGTTTCATGTTGGTGGCAGATGATTCGTGTTCTTCTGTTCGTGGTGTAGAGGTGGTTCAAGCACGATCTGGATCTCTCTTGCGTTGAAGATAGAGACAGTGCAGTGATCTCTCGTGATTAGGGTTTCGAACAGTGGTGAGGTTCACTGCGGTGGAGTTCACGGCGAGGCAATGGTGGCAAGGTTTGCTACAACGAATGGTGGTGAGGTTCGCTACGGTGAATCTCTAAAAATTTAGAGACTCTATGGCCTCGGTTTCCAGGATAACCGAAGCATAAACATGGATCTATGGCTTCGGGTCACACCCGAGGCCAAAAGCCTTCACCTTTTGGCCTCGCCCCAATATGCTTCGATTCGAGAACCGGTGCAGAACATAAAAAACAATCGTTGCCAAAAGTCCTTTCTGCACTAGTGTAAACACATTTTATTATAGTATTTTAGTTTGTTTACACCGTTTGATACATGTTTGCTTCAATGTTAGTAGAAAAACGCGTTTGAAACGTAAATGAACTTAAAAGAATTTGGTTTAAAGATTCACACATTTTTAAAGATAAAAGATTAAATTGGTTGGTTCAAAATTTTTCAAGAGAGAGTAATTCTAATTTTCACTAAAAATTGAAAAATAACAAATATATTTAACAAATTTTTTTATTTATTTTTCTCAAAAAAAATATAAGTCGTGAATAACCTTATTTATATTTAATTAAATTATTAGAAATAGTAAATTCTATAAATCAATTTTTTAAAATAAGTAATATTCATAATTTTATAATTTTTAATTTTTAAGTACAAGTCTATTAAAAATTTCATAAGAGATATATATAACTAATACAACAACGAAAAATTAAATTTCAAGTATCTCAAGTTGTCAAATAGAATTGAGAAACGATGAAAGACCCTTTTGAAAATAAACTTAATTAATGACAAATTTACACAATACTCAGATTAATAGATATATCATAAAGTATGAGCATATTTTTGATGCAAATCTATACAATGTAAGTTATGTAATTTAATCCATCCCACTCCATCATTGATTTGTTCGGATTGCACGTAATATATAACGAAACTAAGTGAATTAGTGAGAAAAATACCCGATCTATCTCGTACTTTTACTTGTGAACTAACATAAATAATTCATCTGGTATTGTCATTCTTACTTTTTTTATCTGGGAAAAAAAATAAAAAAATAATGAATGTAATAACGGATTGGAAGACCATTATCTCCATCCTTTATAAACTCCGCGGTTGAAAATACCTAATGAGTATTTAGGCTTGAAAGAGATGTATCGAGCATACATAGAATCACTTTGTAATTAATGGAAAAAGAAGTAAAATGCAGGATTCATAGCACTGGACACAAACGCCAGACATTCGTTGCACTTTCGGAACCAAAATACGTTTTCAGAGGGACCAATTCTTCTAAGTCTTCTAGAAAAGTCTTGTGATATTTTCTCTCTTTTTTTTTTCTTCTTTTGTTAAATAATGGAAAATTGAGATACTATAAATATAGGGTATAAGTTACAAATTTCACATGCATAAAACTGTCCAACATGCTCAAGCTTATATGATTGCTTCACTTTTTCAATCACTGTCAAAAAATTTAGTTCTTTCGTGCCAAAATAATCTTAGTGCAAAGTTTGAAATTAATATATAATTTTGATAATCTTGTCTGAACGAAAAAAAAAATTATTGACCCATATAAGACATCAGACCCTTAAGTCAAATTTAACTTGATCGGATAGGTTCAAGTTACAAAATTAAAAAATAATTAGTATATGGCGATAAACTTAAAAGATTATTTATCATGTTTTTTTATAGAAAATTCCCCAAATTTAAATATAATAAAATTGAATTATTTATCATTCAAATTATAATTTATTAAATTTTATTTTTTTTAATAAAATATTCCAATTAGTACAGAAATAAATACAAAAAATATTTTAGTGTTAAAAATATTTAATTACTAATGTTTTTCGAACTTATACTTGACCATCAATCAAACATATAGTAATAACTATTTTAGTTAATTGAAATCAGAATATAAGCTCAATGTAGTTAATTATTTTAAATAACGTAAACGTATATTTAAGTAATATATATATATATATATATATATATATATATAATTTTGTTTTAAATTATTATAAATACAATATATCAATTGCTATATCTAGTAGTCACTAAATTTGAATGAGAAATTAAAATTTATTTTTGTACCAAATTTTGATATATTGAAATTTAACGTAGTAATTAGATCGGAAGAATTATATTTTCTTATTTTTAATATTTGAGGCTAAACTATATAAAAAAAAATTAAAATAAAAACGAATTTCAATTTAACTTAAAGTTTAAAAACTAAAACTATATTTAATCCGTTTATAAAAGTATATTGGATGACAAATAACTTTCTCCTTAGAAAAGGAGAATTTTGGCAGTATAGAAACGAATTAGATTAAGTTTGTTTCTAAACCCAACGTTGAAGTTCCACTTATTTATTTGATACACATGAACTTTTTTGAAGTTTGAACAAGTTTAAGAAGAACGACGTTGAAAGAGTGTTTGATAATAATAAAATTAGTAATTTTGTTGGATATTTAAATCTTGTTAAGTAGTTTAATAAGATTTTAAAAATTTGAATAATTGTTAGGAATTTAAACAAGTTTTAATCCCAATCCCAAACACCGACTTCTCCTTTGTCCTTTGAAGAAAGTGCGTGACATAATTTTGTTGGCTATTAGCTATGGCTATGTCTATGGCATGTCACTTTCTTCCATTTCAACATCAAAAATAAAGGATGAGGTAGGAGAAGCCAAGTTGAATACGTAATTTCTTTGTATTTATTCAAACTACTAAAATCTCTTTTTACCTTATTTTCAATGCATATTCCCTCCAAATTTAAACCCACATTCCTTCTCATTCAAACAAACATCTTTTCCATTTTCCACTTAATAATTGTAATAGTGATGAATTATTTGTCAACACGAGTTCAAACAATGTACTCAATATAAACTTTTTGAGATCAAAATTAAAGTAGAGACAAAAGTACCTACTTGATTCGGGTGATAAAATTTTGATTCTTTTTTAGGATAAAATGTTTATTACTTGGTCAAAAGTTATAATTTTTAATTAGGGTATAATTCTTTTTACTTAAGAGTGTGACATAAATCTAAACGTTACAATTTATTCGATTGTAATCTAGTCCACTTGATCTCTGTCACGGGACAATTGATGTCACTTGCAACACTTTTTATATAAATATATTTTAATTAAGTTTGAGGTTTTTTTTTTCTTTAAAGAAAAGCAATTCCAATAAAAAATACCATGCTAAAAAAATAGCTTGTGTTTTCTTTTATCTAAACTTATTATGTAAAGATTATTTTAATCTTTGACAAATATTGGTAGAATGAAATGAACCTATAATTTGATATTTGGACTCAACGACAAACAAGTGTGCGGACATAATTTACTGAAAGTGTTGTAATAAATTCCTTGATAAATGGTTAATATATTTTGTTCGAAGTTTGAAAGCACATCTTTATTGGATGAAGTGATGGGTAGTAATGTTTCTTTATTTATAATAAAATTTGATGATCTCGATTGTGTAAACAATAGACAAAAATTCAATAACACTCATTGAACATTTAATTTAACATTTTCACCACTCTAATAATGTTTTAAGTGTTTGTCTTGTACATGATAGTTACAGAAGGTCGGTTGTTTAAATAATAATAATAATAATAATACATGTATTTTTACAGTTTTTTATAGGTAATATGTATTCTTATGGTTATTTTTAATATCATAATAATTATATTAGTATGAGAATTTTTTAATTATGTTAATGATTTACTTTTTGTGAAAATTTTGTGTGATAATATATGGTTCACTATATTTAAAAACTTTAGGAAATACTATTAATGAAGTTCTATTAGTTACCTTTAAATACTTAAGGTCTGAGATATACTTTTTTCATAAAATTTCTTGTTATTATTAAAAGAACCTTTTTAATGAGTTAGAATTGTTTTATTTTCAGCCTTTTGGTTTGATCTTTAAACCTAATAGTATATTTAATCATTATCACCTGAAATTAATATGATGAAATCTAACTTTTTAACATATTAGACAGTATTAAGAAAGTATTTATCTAAAAAAAACTTTTAAAGAAGGTTCTAGAATCATCGTTGATCTAATTGTCATTGTCATTATAAGCCATAATCGTTGATCTATTTGGACTTGTATCAACTTGAGTTTATTTGAACTTTATTTAAAATTTATGACAGTGATGTATTTTATTTTATTTTATTTGAATTTATGATTTATGATTAAATATTTGTTTTTTAAATAATTTTGCAAATACTCGTGGGTACCCGTGAATATGAAAAAAATAGGCGGATACGCGCATAATGGATACCCAACGGATATGGGTACGGGACAGATATTTATCCAACTAGTAGGGTACGGGAGAGCTACTACTCGTATCTTACCCGTCCTGTTGACATCCCTAAGTACAACCATCACCATAAGTTTGAATAATTTTTAAAAATATATATAGCAACAGTGACAAGAAAGCAACTTTGGTAGTAAGGAAACAACGACGACGACAAGGAAACAACAATGATTGTGCCTCCTTATAACCATCATTTAAACTATGAAATTTTACTAATAAACAACTATTTTAAAGTAATTGTTGTTAAAAATGTCTTTTTAATTACAAAATGGCCACCAAATTTTTTTACGACGGTGATTTTATATAAATGTTGTCGATTGATGACTTATCTAGTGATTAATTTTGAATATATAAAAAGAATTGTGAAGGTTTAGTGATACTTGTAAAACATTAAATATCAATCAACTTAGAATATTTTTCTTACTAAGTGATGAGTCTTTAGATGATTTATCAGAGAATTCAATAAGAATGAGTAAATCTACATAAAGGTTTAATATTATTCTAATCCAAACCCTTAAGATAATAGGGTTGTAGGTCTTCTTTCTTGTATCAAGTCACCAAGACTAACTTTTGACTTTGATATCACCAAGGTCTTTTAAGATAGGAGTTGACTAAAAATATTTAACAATAATGAAACATGAATCAAACTCATACAAGATATTAACGTCATTTTCAACCTAAAATATTAAAACAATAAATTCATAAGTATTTTCTTTAAATATGAGAATTGATTAAAAGTTAAAAAGTTAATTTTAAACAAAATCTGTTTGTTTTAGTACACCCAATAGTCTTATATTGCTTAGAGTCGAGGTCAATTGCAGTTTAAATATTTCCCCTTTCACCCTCTAAAATGTTTTTAAAAGATAAAACTATAAAAATATACATATTTAGATAATAACTATAATTTATATCTTTGTTAGTTAATTTTGAAATAAAAGCATGAATAGATTAAAGCCACGTTTAGTAAGAGCTTTCACATAATTTTCAATTTAGGGCATATATAATCTGGTTGATGGAAAACACTTTGGTGAAGCTTTGACATAAAATGGAAAGGCATGAGTGTCATAATTAGCAGTTATGGGTGCAATGTTTGTGTCGCTGGAATGGAATGGAACACCATCACTGGACCCATCATCAACTTCTTAATATTATTCTTACTTTCAATCTCATAACTCTCATTTTCAATGCTACTTCATCACTGTTAAGTGCTTCCTTTCCCCCCAATACACGCGTCATGTATATAAATTCTGACTTTATTTTTTATCATATATACATATATATGACGAGTTTCTATTAAATTTTTTGAACTATTTCAATACTCGATTATTTTTTATATTTTTCAAATCTAATCCATGCAATTAATATTTTCGTTAACTAGATAGTGTTATTGTTATTATTTACTTCTGTATTTTAAAAAAATGTGATATTTTATAGTTAATATAAAATATTATTTTTGCATTTTTCAATATATAGATATAAATAAATAAGATGATAAAATAATATGATGCTCCGAATGTATTATTAAAAATTCTTATATTACATGAGATTTTTTTTGCAAATTTGTTAATAAAATTTGTAGAAAAAGACTTTTTCTTACTATTTTTTCTAGAACCTTGATTGACAGGTAATTATTTCGTGAATAATTATTTTCTATAAAATTATAAAATTCGTAAATATTTCATAAAAAAATGTTTTATACAAAAATTTTTTACAAAAAAATTGACAGTAAATTTTATTTTCATAACAAAATTTATAAGTATTTTCTAAAAAAAAAAATTCAAAACAAAATTTACAGAAAATATGAATTTTTTTAAGTAGTGATATATATATATATATATATATATATATATTGAATATTTAATAATTTAAAATAAAATTAATAAAAAATCAATTAAAAATATCAAGCTTTACGGGGGATAAAATTAATTAAGATTATATATCTAATTAATAACACGAAAACTAACACGTAAATTAATTTGAAGGTATATGCAAATACATATCCAAGTGTGAAAATAATAACGACGAGCATGCATGTGAAGAGTCGACATCAAAGTCCAATGGCGGAAACATGCATGCATCGCAAGAATGGTGATGATTATTGATTTGTCACATTTCATCATAGATTTTGTGAATACATTGAATTTCATGTATTCAGAAGAAGGTTTAGGGGTGAATGGTTTATCTGTTCTTAAAGGGAAATTAAAACGTTAAACCTAATGGTGGTGCATAATCGGATTAGTTTACAAGTCCTTAAATGCATTCATCATGCAAGGTTAATTATATGATAGGATTAGTCTAGGGGGTTTGAATCAAATGATAATTACGTGTAGTATACTACTAAAATTTGTTTAACTCCCTTTTTCAACACTGTTGCTTCTGATATAGAAGTGTTTCTGATTCTGGATTTATGAGTGGTATATGAATCATAAAAAGTCATAATTAGTTTTGTTGTTTAAAAAATCGCTTTTTTATATTACTTTTGATATGTTAAAATTATAATATAATATTGTTGATGTTCCATTGCAATCAAATTTTTCAACAAATATATTGGATAGTTTGTAATACAACAAGTATCGTATGTATATGAATTTGATAGAATATACAAAGTTTAAACTAGTTTGATTTCAATGAAACAATGTTTGGGGTATACCAGAAGGTGAAGACAAATTCAATGTGTAAAAAGATTTAAAGGAGTAAAAGTGTACTTAAACAACTTTTAGTAAAAGATTAACTTCAAGATAATAAAAATGTGTTGAAGCTATATTCCACCGTGCTTTGTTCCTCTCTTATACTGATGCAATCCTTATTTACACATATGTAAACATTAATGTTTTGGGAGTTCTCTTTGAATGTGACTCTAGGTTCATTCCTGACACCTAGCTAGGATCATCAAACTTCAATATGATTCCTCAGTAATTCCTTTGATGAATCATTTGCATTACGATCAAGACCCTATAACCAGTTAGAGAGAGCCTTAGGTATATTCCTAGCATCTAAAAGCAAGAGGAGAATTAATTGGATCACAACTTGAAACCAGTTCCCACTCAATCCCAAGTCAATGAAATAAGATGAGTGATCAATTCATCCAACAACAAGTGTAAACCAATTCACAAACATGTAATAAAAACATACTTTATAAATATAAAAGTACCAATACAAGAGAGTTCCAAAGGGTTATATATTTGCTTCAACAATTATTTATACTATTGTTATGAATGGAACATGTCGAGAAGCCAAGTAGTCCCCAAGCCTAAGTAATTAAGCTCCACCTTATGCCGAGAGGTCAAACACTATATTGGTCTCTTAGGCTCAAGTAAGCTTGATCTTGTGTTGAGAAAACAAGTAATCATGAAGTAAAACAACTAAAAGAAAATTTTATATGCACTATAAATTGGTCTCATTTTTATAAAATATATATGGATTTTCTACCATATCTTCCTCACGTTTAAACATATAAATCGTAACTATGAATTTATATATTTATGGATAGTTTAATAATAGTCCAATAACAAGTAAAATAAATGGTACTAACAAAATTTATTAGAATTGATTTTAAATGAGAAAGATTCTTATATTTTATTATGTAACACCGACTTTTATATATATATATATATATATATATATATATATATATATAAATTGATCTTGTGTCATATATAATAGATATGAAATTTCCAACTACTTTAAGTCTCCAATTGTTTTTGATTATTAATGAGATGCTTCTCAATATGCTGATAAGGTGAAATGAAAAAGCTGTCATAAAAGTTGATTTTATTTTTGAGAGGTCATTCTCGAAAGGTTGATAAAAGCTAAAGTAAAAAATCACACAATTCCACATGAGAAAGAAGCTTGGCAGGCCAATTGTCAAAGTGGGTCCAGAATTAAGAAGAAAATGGTTAGGAAAATGGTGTGAGTAATTAGGCAGTTAATGAGAGCAATAGTAAGTGTACAAGTGGCCCATGAAAGTGATGATTAAGGCTTAATTAAGGGAATCACTTGATTAGCCATACAACCAAAGGGGTCAAATCTGTTTCCCTTTCCAACCTATTGTCCTTCTTTTTCATCTCTACTTCACATTTCAACCATTCATATGTCTTCCCACCTTTTCCAAAGTTTTTTTTTTTTTTAATGTTTTGTTCTTATTGTTTTTCACTCCATCCCTGCTTTTCATACAACCTTGTAAAAATGTTTTTAATGTCTTAAACTTAGGGTAAGTCTGAATTTGATTTCTAAATTTAAAATTTGATATTTTAAGCTATTGCTATTTAAAACAAATAAATTGGTTTAGATCTTCTACTTAAACACTGTTAATGACAATATACATGCATGATAACTCAATTTGATTACATTCTTATTAATAACTTTAATCATTCATTTAGTCTTATGGTTAAACTTATTTTATATTTTGGTCCAGAATTTATAAACGTTTCTTTTAATATCAACACATATATTTTGATTTTTTTAAAATCATATAGATGGTACTTTTAATCTCTATTATTTACCATTTTTGGAAATAAAATAGATTCAATTAATAACGTGTAATAGCCAAAATATACTTTTTTAAATATAAAAACTAAAAGATAAGGTTGCATATTTTGTTAAGTATTTATTCTTACGATGCTTTATATGTACCAAAACAACTCACGTATCACAAGATTTAAGGAATTAAAATGAACGATATTGATTTTTCGAATTGACTAGTATACATTGTTTTAATAGATTAAGTTTAAGTATCTAGACATTACATAATTGTAACTAGGATTTTAGAACTAAATTGACAAAAGCAATTGGAAATCAATAAAGCAAAAAGAATGGATTATAATTTATTTTTTACATTTTCGATTTTTTTCTTCAACCAAACAATTTCGCTCTAATTTCAAATTAAAAATCAATAAAAAATTGAACAAAATCAATTACCACATTTAAATCTATTTTTTATAAGATATTTAAATATATTATTATAGATTTAAATTTAATTAAACCGCTAAAAACATAGAGAGTGTGTTTTTTGATAGTTGTTTTACCATTGTAACAGTTATTAATTACACTATATTTATTTATACGTAGGGTTAATTGTGTTTTTAATTTATGAACTTTAAGGAGAATTTAGAATTTGTCTTCTATTCAAAATTTTGATAATTTTGGTTCATAAATTTTAAAAATAAATGAATATAGTCATTTTAATCTAATTACATTACTTATTTTTAAGTGTAACGTATTTTATGTTTGCATTTGAGGATTTTAATTGTTTATACTGTTTGACTCGTTCTCACTTCAATTTCAACTAGAAAATATGTCTAACACACAAAAAACTAACGTAATTGAATTAAAAGGATTATATTTATTTTTAAAATTTGTGAACAAAAATGTATCAAAACTTAAAATATAGATGAATTTTAATTTTACGATAGTTTAATGACTAAAAATATACTTAACACCTATATTTATCATAACAAATTTGTGTAATAGTTTTTAATTATAAGACCACGCAACTTATTTATAAATAAAAGAAAAAAATTGAAATAAAAGATAAATTACATTTTATTTGGGTAACCTTTTGATAAAAGAAACAAAATGGAGTCCCAAACTTCTCTCAATTTGTCACTCATAATTTCACTCGAGTAAAATTACTCAACATAGAATAAGTCTCGAAAAAATAATAAAGTTACTTTTTAAATACCATGAGTTAGGCATGCTTAAAAACCCAGTCAAAAAATAAATAACAGTAAACTAATAAAAAAATCGAAAATCGATTGTCTTAAATTTTTATTTATTTATATTTCCCAAAATCTAAAATTTTGGTTTAAATTCATATTAAAACAGGTGAGGGAAGTTAATCATCCGTTATTGTACTTATTATCCTTATATTATATTAAGGTTAATTCTTAGAGAGATTTGAATCATTGAAAAATCTAATTAAAACTTGGCTAGTATCTAGATCTTAATTGATTGATGAAAAATGTGTTTTATGACTTGGTCAAATTGTGGTCGATGGTTAGATGGGAATGAAAATTATATAAAATTAGATGAAAATACCTTACATTGCACTAAAATTAGTTTCTATTGTTGGACGGCAATTAACGAGTTTCGACTGACAATTCTGTGTAAGTTCTACTACTAGTAGTGGTTGATATTTTACTAACTCTTCACATGCCACAAATTATATTTATGATTGTATTGGAATATTATTGATAATGTATGATTGTTGGTGTAAATTTAGTGTTTTATAATTGTCAAATTAGTTATTTCCAAGAGAAAATGTTAATCTAGGTTGAGTTTGAGTGTATTGAAAGGGTCTTTAGGGGTGAGACAATCTGGACTCAACTAATGTTTGACTCACATAGAGTAGGACATCTAGGTGGTGTGAGTCAAAGGAGGCTCCACATAGTAGACAATATGATATAAAGGAGAATCATACTTAGGGAGCTAGTAAAGTTAACTTTGTCATGGTTTGATTTGGGTACATTATAGTCTAGAGTGCTGGAAGATCAAATGGAGGATTTATTAGCAAACATGACAAATGCAAAATTTCACAAGTCCATTCAATACATTAGTCTTTTGAAAACAATGTCTAGATGCATTCTTTTGTTTGAGCCATGCTATATAAAGATAAAATGTGATTGAGGTTTTGGAATAGAGCTATATGGGTTGATTTTGGATAGTTGTTTTTAATTAATATGAACCATTTGAGTTTTTTTGCTAGATTTTATAGAAATTGTTCAATGACAAAGTAGTTTAGTAATGTTGATGAAAAAAAAAATGAAGACTATGTAGGTATCTAACAAAAATAAAAGTCACACAAAAGTCAAGTGTACAAAGATTGTTAGATATTTTGTAAGCCATTAGAAGGAAAAATATACATAAGACGTGTTTGATGAAAAGTAACTCAAAGAGAACTTTTTTACTGTTCATATTGATCTATTAGAACTTGTTCAATATATAAAGTACAAGATTTCATGATATAAAGGGAAAAAGTAAAACCTAATATGTCATCATAATACAGAATATTTGGTAATAATAAAATAGAATAAAATATATGATATCTCTATCAATAGAACTAAAATCAGGAGATATATGATATCTCTAACAGAGATTTAATCATACAAATTTTAAATTATTTCTCACAACTTTTATAATATGATTTAATTATTTCCTTTCTTCTTTTAAATGCATTAGCTTATCTTGTGTTACTTGTTTTGTATGTGATATTCATATACGTGAACAAAAATAATAACATACGAGGTCAGTAGCTTAGGAACTGATAACAAATGATAATGATAATTTAGAAGACAGAGTCCTTTTCTTTCTTTTAAAAAAAGTTGTATCAAAACCTATTTCTTATATCTTGAAACACTTTGAGATGTTTAATAGAAATATCATTTTCAAATATTAAGGGAGTGTAATAACTTTTAAACTTATTGTATATATAAATATGTAAAGCATTTTGGATATTAATGTTATCAATAACAACTTAAAATTTTTGAATTCATAGTGTTAGAAAACTCAACCACAACAAACCTTATCACAGACTCGAAGATAATATATCATGTTCAAGCAATGCTATTACGAGACTATAAGACTCATATTCATGGTTAAAGAAGAAACAAATCAGAAAGGACAAGAAAAGAAAATTTGCAGAATTAGTTGCACATTTTTCAAATCTTAGCAATAAGACATAAAGTATGATTGTAGGAGGAAGTGTAAAAACAGTAAAGGGCTCCTAATTAAGCAGGGTTGTTTGTAGCAGTAACTGTCAAAACTTGTCTGCAATGTGTTTCCTTTTCACATAACTTGTTCAAAATCACAGAAAGAGTATTTCACGCTGTTTGATACATTTTTTCATGTGTCGCAGCACATTTTATAAATCGATGCAAATGTTCTTGATTCGACTAAAATGTTTGAAATATGAGAGTGAGGTGTTACTGGTGGATTACACCATCATGAATTCGTTTTTCAGTATGTAAAAGAGACTGCAAAATCAACAAAAGCAAAAAGGAAATTTGAATTCACGGTTGAATTTTTTTGTGCTGTTTTTTACCACTAATTTTAACATTTTAAAATATATTAAAAAGATATTTAAAATATTAATATAATATATTTTTAATGTTCAACAAAGAACGATAAAAGAATAATTAATTAAAAATCTGAACTAAAAAAAAGGAGAATATAGCAGAGAAAAATAAATAAATGATTACCACTTTCATCTATAGTTCATTCCTATTTTCTAGGAGACATCAAAATCCGAAGGGAATAATTTAAAGCACTCTCAACTAAGCAAGATCCGTTGCTTATCCAAACAAAAGACAATCGGTCAACATTTATGACTTTTTAAAGTATAATTCTTCATTTTTATACTCTTTTCAGCTTTTGTTATTCAAAATTATATACTCTTCATCACTTGTCAAAATTTATGACTTTTAAAGTATAATTCTTCATTTTTATAATGTTTTTGAGTTTTTATTATTTAAAACTATATATATTTTCATTAGTGGTTGGCAACTTGTGAGAGTTTTTGTAAAGAGACACAGAAAATTGGCTACGCAATTGTGATAAAATCTATATGAAAAATCAAGACAAAATCTTTGTACTCATTTTCACTTTTAGACTTATCTTAAATTCCTAACAAAATTCTCACTAGAAATATCTACCATATATACATTAACAAATAGAAACAATATGTAAACAAAATAACTAAAAGATAAATAAAAATAAATAAATAATATAAAATTTTATGTAATTTAATTAAAATATTAACAAATTTCAATCTATATTACCATAGAGTTAATTAATAAATAAATATTATAACTTGAAGTTGAACTTTCACTCAATTTTTATAATTGAATAATGATAATTTGATACACAAAATTTTCTTATACTCATTTGGTACTATCCTTTATTATTCTTTACCTTTTTTCCTTTATAAATAAAAAAATTCTCTTTTTTATAATTATTTTACTCCTATAATGTGTCTAATAAATTTAATGTGTGTTAAAATATCACTACTCTTTATAATTATTATTATAATTGAACAACAATTCTAACGATAACTATCCATAGTAAATACTGATTTATATTTGATCTATTGACATTTAGAAATAAAGTTGTCGTGTGATTACTAAGGAGTGGGCCTTGGTGTATATGGTTTAGGAGTTTCTTTTTGCACTTCCTTTCTTTTTGTTATTTTTTTTGTAGAACATAATATCATTTTCCTACTCAAACCCATATTTTCAGCCCATTAATTAAAATAACAATGACAACTTCATTTAAATACATAATGAGATCAAAATTTCATTTAACTCATCAATTGTCAATTTATATTATTATAATATAACATGAAAATAATTGTTGTAATTATTAAAGTATTATTTTTGTAATTGAAAAGTTTATGCTTCTTCTTGCGTCAGGTGACAGGTCTTCCACCAATAGTGGACCACAATCATATATATGAGTTAACTTTTACTGTTCCATAAACTAGTTTTCTGAAGTGTGCTCCAAAAACCATATTTTTATAATGCAAAAAAACTGTTTGTTTTACACAGTCCACCATAATTCTGAACTGATCATATCTAAGTCCATATTATAAACAACCCTCTAAGTTTGATCATGGTATATAGACTAGACTAATTTTTAACCCATTTTTAAATTAGTCTGTATTTTATTGGTTCACCTAAGAGTATGAAACTTCTATCTTCAAGTGGGGTTAGATCAAGATCAAAGTAAGTTTGGCTTTATTTATAAATACTTTAATTAATTTTTAAATACAATATTTTTGGTATAAGTAGAAGGTTGGGTCAAGTGAATGTGTCAAAAGTTAAATTAATTTGTCCTAGATCAAAGGTTAAGATGTGTCAATCCAACATCCAAAGGTTAAATCAAGTCGACTTGGACAAAAAGTTGAGATGACTCAATTTTTCAATTTAGATTGACTTAGGTTGACTTTTCACTAAACCCAACTTAGATCAACTTTTGACTCAAACAAACTCGAGTCGACTTTTGATGCGGGTCGATTTGTCTAAACCTTTGATCTTTATCGATTCAACTCGACCTTCGACCTGAATCTCTTAATCAAGGTTGACTCAAGGCCTAAGCATATAAACCTTTACTTTTGGCCTCGAAGAAAAATAAATGTCTTAAATTTTCACTTTAGTATAATTGCTTTAAGCCTTAAAAAAAATGCCTTAAATTTTTTTAGTACTAATTATTTTCTATCTCTATAAAAAAAAAATGCCTCACAAAACTCAATAAATTTTAAATAAATCATGATACATTAAATATTTTATTAATAAATAAAAATGTATTGTTTTTAAATTTGTTTTAGGCCTTCCAAAATCCTTGTTCTTAACTTGAACTGACTAAACTTGATTTTTAATTTGAGTAAATTCAACTTAATTCTTCAACTCGATTAACTCAAATTTAATTTCGATCTAAATTGACTCGACTTAACTTTTAACCTAGATCGACTCAACTCAATCTTTAATTTTGATCCACTCAACTTTTCATCAAATTTATCTTACTCTATTCGAACTTTATTAACTTTGGCTTACCCTAAACTTAACCCGAAGTATCTAGTTTGGTTCTGACCCAATCCTATATCTTGACCTAATACCAACTGAATGAGACCGATATATGTGTTGGTCCTAGTCCGAGGGTTGACCTTGTGTCATGGAACTTGCTATTTAGCTCATATAGACTATTTTTATGTGCGCTTTTTATTTGTCCTTTAAATGCTTTTTGACTTTAACTTGTATGCGTCAGGACCACGAGCCAAATTGACGGTCTGTCTTGTGTTGAGAACCTATTTACCCCATCATTCTTGTGTTCTTTAAAATTAAATTTTGAAAAAGATATACATTATGAACAATTATCTCAGCACCATACAAGAAATTCTATATCCTAACTTACATCAATAACCAATAAAAGAATAACCCTTTATAGGGTATACAACAATCCAACAAACTCATCACTCACCACCAACAGAAAAATCTGGTTCTTCTGGCTTCTGCAAAGAGTTCACAACTTCATCCGAATGCACACTACTCTTCCTAGTCATCCTCGTACCGTACACGACCAACCCTACGGTCTCACTCTCACTCTTCGACTCAACGAAGTAGCTCAAAGCTCTCACTTCTGCAGCTTCCTTTCGCTTCTTATAGCGTCTCCATGCAGCTTGTATGAAACACGCAGCCCACGTTCTCCACTGGTGCGAGTAAAACCTAAATCATAAATGTACGTTAATATATCAACATCAAACTCATCAAATCATACATCATCATCATCTCTCCAACCTGAACTTGTGTCTGAGTTGTTTGCTGTGTAGTCTTCTGAACTGTGACGCCACGAACTTGAGATCTTCGGCTATGAGGGCGAAGGCCTCCACTTCGGAGATGGCCTTCACGGTTCGAGTGGAGGAGGGGAGGATGAAGCTGGGCCGTGGGCCCAGAGCCCATGTCAGCAGCTCCTCGCCGCAGAAATCGCCGGGCCCGATGCGGCACGAGTTGAAGAAACCGGTGCGCCCTCCGTTGGTGGTGTAAGAATCGAGATGGCCTCTGATTATGAAGAGAGTTTCGTTCACGGGATCGCCCTCGCGAACTAGGTACGTGTTCTCCGTGCACAGCGCCGGCTTCAGCCTCTCGCATATCGCGTCAAGCATTCTCTCGTCCATTTGATCGAACAATGGCACCTACGTTAAACATCGTCATCATCATCATCAACATCAACAACAAACATGTTTTAAGTAAAAGAGGTTATTCCAAGATTCATGTTAAAGTAAGTAATGAAGTGTTATCAACTTGTTGGTTCAAATGGTTCTTATACAGGGTATCAAGTTCCAAACTTGTTTTCTTGCTATACATGAAAAGAATATGACTGAAATGTGAGTGTTTGTTCAAAATAACCGGTGTCAAAACTTTTTTCTGATATAAACTTTGATGAGTGAGTAGCTTACTCGTCGAACTAATTCGAGACAAAGGTGACGTTTGATGTCTCTTCGAAGATCAGCAGGAAGTCCTTTGAGAAGAGCTTCTTCGTCTACCCCTCGTGTGGCCAACCATTTATATTGGTTATATTTGCGCACAGATTGTCTAAGTTCTGGGGGTAGCTGCCTGTGATGCATCCATTGTTCTGTATCAGTTCTCCTCACCCTCCACTCTTCTAAGCGAACAGTTGTTGATTGGAGATATGTCTGCCAAATATAATTTATCAAGAACAAAGTTCATTCAGGTTCAAGTATTTTCTTACATTTCACTGCTATAAGGCTAACTAAAAGTATAACAGTTTTGAGGTTGATTTTAGGCTCAATCTCTATAACAGAAGAGGCTATGGAGAATCAGGCATACATCAAACAAGTTTTGCTTCTTGTAGTACTAGCTGGTATAGGACAATGGATGAAAAAGATGTTTGAAGCATGAAAAAAAATGAGAATTCAGAGCAAAATGTTTGAAGCACAAACTGGTCATATACCCTCCAAGTTATTAACAATGAGTTTGGATGATAGGAAGCAGATTGTGGTCCTATGTTGAGGCATTGTTTTGTCATTATGAAGACATTAGAAGAGAAATTAATGGCTGAAATATGCAAATTAAAGCAGCAATATGCTAAGAGAGATAATTGATAGACACTTACCTGCATATTACCAATAAGCAATGCAAAAAGAACGAGTCCAAGGGTTGCAACAACAATGGCAAACATTATTTCTCCAACAAAGGTGCTAGTAAGAAGACCTTGTCCCAATGAACTGCACGAAATATCACGAACTATTAATGCTGAAGGGATAAAAGATAAAACGCTTTTGAAGCGTATGCTTAAATGCTTAAGGCTAGAAATTCCAACTTTGATTTGTTACAGGTCTCTGCATTTAGTTACCCATATATCCTTCCAAATAAGAGTTACCTTAGATTCCTTAGGCCCCACCAAAGACAAAAGAAGTACTTGTGAAAGAATGATGAGGTGGTAACTTGGGATGTCACAGCATCACCGTATATACCAAACTGATAGAAGTTAGCCTTTGGTGAGCATAAAACTGTGATATTACTTGCAATAAACCAGGAGACTCTGAAGGAGTCTTCAACCCTTTTGCAGTCAAAGAATCCATATTCGCAAGATTGCTCCATATCACAGACACTCCTCCAGCAGGCTTCTTGTCTTTCAATTGATAGAAGGTACCAGCTAGCTCCTAAAACCTTCAACCAAAAAATCAGTATTAGTGAAGCATGCTACATTTTCTTTATTCATATCATTCATGTCATAATCATATATGTGCTCAAATTTTAGCTTAGTTAAGTTTCAATATACTCACATGGCTAGCCAACATGTACAGAACCAAGTTGTAAACAGCCCCAGCCCATGCTGTTTCTGTCACAACCCCTGTAGCTTTTACAATTTGGGATGAAAGTGGAAAAATCAGAAACAGCCTTGGTAAATATTGGAAAATGATGATAAAGCGAAGCACATTCTTTGTGTTTGCCATGGTTGAACCTCCGAGATTGGGGATCACAATCCAAATTAACACCTGTGACAATTTTACCTACCAAGTCAAAGAAACACCTTGGCTTTGATCAAGATAAAGGAAAAGTATAGTAATTTACCTGAGGAAGAGGCAATGCAGCAATGAAGTCTAGACCAAAACCCTTTCTGAGATACCTAGTAGCTATCTTGGTAGTGTCTATGACAAGTTCTCCCCTCCCAAATACCCGAGAAGAAGGAGCAACATAAGCTGTTCGAAACTTCATGAGAATCTGAATCATGTAAAACACATCTGCCATTGATCTTATCATTGTGAGGAAAACTTCAAGTGCTGTTCCAATATCAATGCACACTTCATCTCGAACTAGTGGCAAATAAAAGAAAAGAGGGTCCACAAACAAAGAAACCAGACATGCTACCAAGAAAATTTTGTTCCACCGGTGAATGGTTTGTCCCCGGGGATCTAATAGTGTTTTTTTTCTAACTCTCTCATAATCCTCTGAGAATACTCTTGACAATACTCTAGCCTTCAAGAACTTCCTTGTTTCCTTCAGACCCTTTTTACCCCTTATCTCAGCTAATCGCGTTCCATTGCTCCTGATTCCCTTGCCACTTTTTGCTGTCGGCAATTTCACCAATTCAGGGTCATCTTGAAATCTGTAAAGTGAAACTTTACATTAGAGGCTAATAGTATAGATTATGAGAAGTTACACAATCTGAGGAAAGAGTGCATAGTAAGTTAGAACTTGAAAGGTACAATAGGAAGGAGACTCACCTTACAAATCTTGAACAATCAGAAGCCATTCTGACTTTCCACAAGTTTCAGTTTCTCTCAATCAACAATATGTATGTATGTATGAATATCACTGGTTGAATCAATGTTTGTTGGACCAATCCATGTTTGTTGGAACCAGGACTTTTTGCGAAACAATGAAATAAAATATACATGAAACTTGGAGATGAAGCTATCCAATTGAGAACAAAAGTTCCTTATGTCATAGCATCTCTGAATAATAACCTTGAAACTTAGATAAATTGCAGTTATCAAAACCCAAAATCTATATCATCTGTGCTTGTATTCTTATGAAAAGTAAGAGTTAAAGAAGGAACCAAAAGTATAGAAATCAACCACTGAAACAATAGTGGCCAAAAGATGGAACTTTTAGAAATAGGATATGGATAAATTAAACCATATAGAGTCACGGATTGTGTGAATAAAAAAGCACTTTTTGTGAAAGTTTAGCTGCTTACAGCTATTCAAATTGACAGAGAATTAAAGTGACACAAATTCCAAAGCATTTGACTCTGCTGCAAGCGAAGCCATGTCACATAATAAAACCAACAAATTCGTCAATTTACACCTCTAGCAACAATCTCTTCTCCGTTCCAACCCTTGTTTCACCATTAGCATCTGACACAAACACAGAAATGTGAGAGGATTGATTGCAAAATGAGAGAAGACGTTACATAAAAAATGGGTGATCATGTACAGCCAAAACGAAAGACAAAACCGTATTTGACAACCCAAATGGTGAATTTAAAAGAGTTGAAGACGGAAGAGCCTATGCAAATAGAAAGAAAATGACTTGAATGCAAAAGAAAAAAAAAAACTCAGTCACAGAAACACAAGAAAGAGAAATGAATAGGGAGAAAAAGTAGTGTTTGAAAAGCGTGTAGGCATGGATGAGAGTGAGGCAGAGAGAGAGAGGTGTGTGAAAGTTGAACCAAGTAAGGTATCTGGCTGGAGACAGAGAGGAAAAGATGACAATTGCTTTGTTCAACGTGTGAAGTTGACTACGTTAGATACGTTTTTAGGGAACCTTAACATGTGTCATTTTCTTCTCACTTTTTCTCAACTCATTATTATATGATACATCTACCATTCAAAACCATAAGGATACAGTAACAACATGCATATACAAAATTGAGCAATTTAAGATAAGGTGTCGAAAGTTAAAATGATTAATAATTCAATAAGGAAAGGACATGAAAAACGATGTGGGACACTTGACAGCAATTTCTTTTACGACACTGTTCCACGTAATTATCGGAACAAAGTGGTTGTCGGTGTGTTGTAACTTGTAGTTTTTTTTTTCGATCTTATTAGTTACCACAACGTTGTTCTACACATTGCTGATAATAATAATGAGGAAATAGTAATAATACTTCTTATGTATTTAAGAAAAACGTGATTTTTGTTTGCTGTAAGTCAATTATAATTTAGTTGTATCTAAAAAGAATTCATATCCACTAATCTTGATTTTGTCGGAATCATAGATTCGAAGGATTATGATTTCTATAACTATTTTTTATGATTTATTTAAAATAATTTAAGTTTTATAAAATTGTTAAATGTTTTATTAATAAGAGTAGCGTTTATTTTTTTCATTAAATTTTGTTATTATAACTTGGGAAAGTTATATTATCAATTTCCCATAAGAATGTTTTTATAAAACTTTTGTGAAAAATGATTTCCCAGCACATTATTTTCTGATAATGTTATTTTTATGTAAACTTAAGACACTTAGAGTGTTTTTCCTAATCATCTTGTTTTTGGAAGTAATTTATTATATATATGAATACTGTGAAAATAGATAATTATATTTTTATTTATAAAATAGTTTCCTTATTTGTGTGAGATTCTTATTTATTGTGATTAAATAATTTTGTTTCAATCACCGTGTTTACTTTTTAAGATACTGTGTATTCTTGTTTATAAAGAAACTATTTGTAAAGGTTAAAAATCTTACTTAAACAAGTTATAAATTAATTTAGTTTACGTAAATTGTAATATTTGTACCCTTATTTAATTAATATGCAGATCTTATTTATAAAGAATATTTTTTATTTTTTATACTCTATTAAATAAGTTTACTTTAAGTAATATACATATTCTTATTTCTGGGTAAAAACTCTGTTTATTTATGTTAACTTATAGTTTTATTTTCTTCCTCCTTAGATTAATATTTATAAATCATCTTTGTTTATTTATGCATACCTTTATGAAAAATCTTTCTTTAGTTATGTGTAAACGAAATCTATTTATATATGTACAATATTATTTATTTTTTTCTTAGGCTATTTAAATTATCTAAATCATCTCATGGGAAATTGATATGAAAACAATGTTATTAAAATTTTAAATAATTATTATGAAGAAATTACGACTTTAAACTACACATATTTATATTTTATATGTTTCTTGAAATTATCAACGCTTTTTCTTTATGCCTTTTTGTTTATCATCACTAATCACTAATTTAAAAGTCAATCGTTATATTAAAAATTCTTCAATTCAGCAATGTTTATATGTAAGCGAACATATAAAGTCATTCTTTAAATAATATTTTATTTTAAATATAGTTTAAATCTATTTAAACAATTTTAAAAAACACAATAAATTTTCTTAACTCTAATAAATATTTTAAAAATTGATAAAACATATGTATAAATTAATTATAAATGAGATAAAAGATAATAATATAAATAAATTATCTTAAATTTTGAAAATAATAATAAAACAAAATAACATAGGACAAAATTTAATGACCATAAAATTAAGTTTTTAAATTAAAATTACCCTACAGGATATCACCCGTTGTGTATAATCCATCGGTAAAATCTATTTATTGATGAATGTTGTCGATAGATTTAACATTTAAATTTATCGGTAATTTTTCTATAAAAGATACTAAATTTATAAAATTTGTGAAAAATTTCGTCGGTACCTTACCATTATAGTTACTGATGATTTTATTCTGTTAATAACTTATCATAATAGTTACTGACAAATACTTTTGTCAATATTTTTAACGACAATTTTTTTGTCCAATCTAGTGGATTTGATGTTATATCAAGGAGACTGATGAGAAGAAAGAGAAGAGAAGAAAAGAAGAAGAAATGATGAGGAGTTGATTGGATACGTTGGCGGGTGACATAGAGGATGGTGGTTGACATAGAGGCTTGTCGATAACACACCAATGACATCGATGATGGGTGAGGATTGTAAGTGGAGGTAGAGAAAGTGGAAGAAGATGAAAACAAATATGTTAGAACATATTAACAAAATAGAAAAAGGATGAGACCCATGGTAGCATGGTTATAGGTCAAATGAATATACAAATAAAAATAATAAACAAAACAAAAGAGAAAGAAGGAAAAGACCTTTTCACGTATTTTATCGACAATTTTAACATTATCAATGATTATCGATTGATATTTGCATTTATCAATAATCTTTATGGACAATCTTTTTCCAGATAAATTTCTATGTGTTGGTAAACATGATTTGCTAACAAATATATACTATTACCAAAAAAAATTCCATTAAGTGCCTTCACTTATATCTCTCAAGTATATTGCATTTGGTGTAAATAATAAGATTTTAATATATATATATATATATATATATATATATATATATATTATATAAATTTTGGTCTCGGAACTTCTATACAATTTATTTACAAAAGAATAATGAATTTTTATATTATTTTGAAAGTTTTTCTTTAGCATACGTGGATTTGTTTAACTTATACATGGTTTAAGTAAAAGATTGCTTATGGGTTTAGCTTGAGATTTGTGTTAATACCGTACCCTGGTTTAGTTAATTAAGTAAGTTTAAAAGTTAATATGAACACTGAATGAAGTAAAATAGTTGTAGTAAATTAGTTTATGTCTGTTATTAGTATGTTAGTATATTGGTGTAGATATGACAAGGAAGTAGCATCAACCACAAACACAGTGCCCCCATTGAAAGAGACAGAGTCACAAGTAACCACAAACACACTTCATGTTGTTTAAATCTTGTAATTTTATTTTTTATTTTTGTTCTGGACAAGCAAAACTTATCCATCACAAGAACCCATAAAGCCAAGTGATGCCTGCAGAAATCACACGTAAATAAGAACAACATGGTGTGGACAACACACTCATCATTAATCACTATTCCCATAGACTTTATCAAATTTAGTAACCAACACCAGTTTGCAATATGTCAAGATAATTGCATATATTATGTATTATATGTTTTAGTTAATGGGGATTTTGTTATGATTTTTTTCTTAAATCCCAAAAGATTAAAAATATTTTTAAATGATTCAGGATTTATTATAAGAAACTCTTAATAATAATAATAATTTTTTAAATATTATTAGTTATATAGTGATAATTTAAATATTAATTTATAGAATAAAATATTATTAATTATTAAAATAATTACGATTGAATAAAAAATTATAATTAATTAAAGAGTAATAGTTAATTATAATTTTTTATTATAATATTGACTATTTTAGTAATAAAAAATTATTATAAATTCGTCAACAATTAATAATTTTTTGTTATTAAAATTATTTTTTTAATGAAATATTTGATTGTAATAGTAATTTCACCGACTAAAAATTTATAGAGATATAAATTTTATCATACCGTTGAATTAAACTTAAATTAACTTGAACATATAAATAGGTGAAAAGAAAAATTTATAATATATAAATGAATAACTTAAAATTCTTTTCATTATATAACCTATTTTCATCTATCTTTATCTTTACATATATTATTTGAATTTAGATTAAAAATAATTTTTTTTTTTTTAATTTTAAATTTGTATCGTTTATATCCCATGTCAGTATTCCAGAAGAGAAACATGAATAATAACTCGTTATCACATGAATATCTTTCTTGACCAAACATTTAAGGTTGAAAAAAGCACAATTAAAAACAAAATTTTGTTACTATACTACCCAATTCTTCACATGTCTGCATAATTTTCTTTACAAGTTAGAATTAACAAGTTTTATTGAATAATATGAAAATTTTCTGTCATAGTAGAAAATGATGAAAAAGGAAGAACCAAGTAAATTATATATTGCAGAAAAGGCACACACACACACATATATATATATATATATATATAAAGGGTTGACAGCCCTTGTGTAAGCTTTAAATGAAGAAGTATAATTGAGTGTACCTTCCAAATGATATGAAATGAACATGTGCAGAGTGTGTATGGTGTAGAAGCATCCAAGGATTTAAGAATCTAGAATGAGTTTTTTTTTTTTTTTTTTTTTTCTTTCACTGATGAGGATGAGTTTGTGACACATAGTTTACATGTTTACACAAAACATGTCATTTTATACTGTCCAACTTAATAAATTTTATCAACTGTGAAATACTAAACCATATGTTTTAAGAAATTGAAGAAACCATACATCCTTTATCGCTTTAGTCACAATTCATTAACGTTTCAAAGAGTGGTTAGGAGCAAAGATACTATTAGATTAGTGTTTTCCTTGTATATATAATAATAACTAGCCAAAATCATTTTAGCCCCACCAAAGTAATTTCAACCTCTGAACAAAACATCTTATTTAAATTATGAATGAAGTTGACTGATAAAATTTTAATTAAATTATTTCATTTACGTTTGACTATGTAGTTTCATTATTAGGTTTTAGTTCATTTCAATTTCAAAACAAAACGTGTACTTTACTATTTTATCTCCTATAAATAATATAGAAAACTCTAATTTTCAAAATCCTATTTATCTCTTAATGAAGTATCTTTTTATTGAGAAAATATAACTATTTTAAAGAATATTTGTTATACAAATATTTCTTTAACTTTAACTTTACATAAAATATTTTACATTGTAAAAAATTTGAAATAAATTAAGAGACATTTATAATTATTAAAAATGTATCATTACTTAAAATTAACATTTAATTCAATATTTTATCAAACATTTGTAGCGTAGTTTTTTTCATTTTCAGTTAATTTTACCTTGATCTTATTACAAATACTCAATCATTTTGATTTAACAACTCTGAAAACTGTTTTTTGTATGAAGTTAAAATTCTGTCTTTCAATATCAGTAGAAAATAATTTGGTACAATTCAAATTAACTATTTCCCTTGCAAAATACATCTCCAATGTAGTTCACTTTTCATGCAATTAATTCAGTTAAATTAATATTTTTGTAACACCTTTAATTCTCCTTACCTTCCATTGTTGTCTTCACTTTTTAAGCTGTACAATTTGGTGGTTTGAGACAGAACAGAAGAGAAAACCTGTAACTAAATCCATTCAGAGGATAAAAAAAATGGGAAAAAAAAATTACGATACTAGTTGAAATGAATATTTGGGTGACATGCGCATACAGTTTATTTATTTGTTTGATGTTTTTCTCGTTTTTTTGAGAGGGTCATAAAAAAATTGGCGGGCCAATAACTGAGAATTTCCTAATTCAGAGGAAGATTGAATTGACTCATGAAACAATGTTTCATCATATAGCTGTTGCTATAACAATAATTTTCACCTTATCTTTGACAAGCTCATGAGCACAAAATTTTCAGGATATGCACAGCACCTCTCTCTACTACCTCCAACACAAAATTATCACTCAATATAAGAAAAAATTAAAAGCACATCGTGATTTGTATTAATATAGAACTGCCATTTTACTCCCTGGAATCCGAAGCAGCTTCTTTCAAACATGATCTCATAATCTTCGCTAGCTTTGCACAAGCATCCAAGCACAGCTGCATTCCCTGCATGTGGGAACCCAAAATGTAACTGAGAGTGACCAATTTGGAACAATAGATATCAAGACATAAATTCACGAGTTCAAAATACGCATTTACATAAAAATATTACAAAAACTTGAAAATAGGCAAACCTCGTTGATCTTCGGGGAAGACCATTCCCCGGTAACGGTGAGTTGGGTGATTTCATAGCGAGAAGGCATGCATGTAATCATTAAGCTACCATCTTGGGAGTTTTCCTCCTCCAGAATAGGATCAATGATAAGGTTCTTACTAAAGCTTGACTACAACAATTAGCAAAAATAATTATTAGACTCTCAGCAGCAAGATAATCACATCATGAAGGAACAATTTATAGCACTCCTAATTGGTTAAATGTCATTAACCTTCATAATGATGATCTCATTTTATCATAATGAGTTTTGTGAAGATGAACATGGTTCCAGAAAAATTGTACGCCCGCTGGCATGCAATTATATGCCATAGACTTTTTTGGTATCCACAGAAAGATAGTTGGAATAAACAAAAAAAAAAATTGTTTAAAAACTTATTTTTAGGCTACAGAAGACAAAACTCTTACATTAAGATGTAAATTAATAAAGCACAAAATGTGAGGCAGGAACAGTGTCTGAAATTGTAAGAGAATATTGAATTATGTGATTTTATAATAAGAAATTCAAGATAAGGTTTGAAATGGGAGAAAAAAGATTATCCGCACTACAAGACAAGTACATATTAGTGACAATATGTGATCAAGATTCATACCACAGAAACCGAGGCAACAAGATCATACATCATTATTCCAGCATCCGCCAGGGCAAGGCTAGCACAGGATATGACAACTGGGAGATCACCTGCAACATGTTCAATAATATTATTACCTGCTAGAAACTAAATGATTTTGAGAAAATATTAGAATTATATTGCATCTCTGACTGTTCCAAACTTTAAATAGGATCATTCATCATTACTCCTACAATTCTAAAATCCAAAGGCATAATACTACATCTGAAACAAATTCATACAAAATCAGATTACTACAAATGACTATTTCATAAAAACTGCTAAATTACGAAAAAATCATACGTTCCTTGTGCTTGTCAGTGTTGTCACTATGGCCATAATATAAATGAGGCAATATTATTGCCTTGCAAATAACAGCTGATCCACTACTGCATCGCTACCACCCGCAAGAAAGGTCGTGACAGCCAAAAGGCGTCTTACAGTTGCAGCATCGGGGCACAGATCTGATAAGAGTTGCTGGGTATTTACTCCACAAATACCAAAAAATGAAGTCTTACACATGATAAAGTCTTCTAGGACACCAGACTTTTTCGCTACACTTGAAATCTGCAAGTATTAAACTCATCCAGGGCACGTCTTTTATCCCACTCAAAACCTATAAAATATTGTGGCTTACATAAATGACATTTGTGTTCTACTTAAAAGTCACAACTTCAGTTAACGTAAGGGCCAAGTAATGACTGATAAAGTAAGAAGGGGGAAGTAGTCACTCCTCTATTCACGCCCTCCTACAATCTCCAGGACTTCAGGTAACTGTTGTATTCCTCTGTTCTTTTTTTTCATTCTCAATCTTTGCCTGTTTCTTTTCACTTGGATTGTTTTTCCTTTGATTCATTCCTCTTTCATTTTTTCACGCTCCCTCGTTTCATAGAGTTTTGATCTTTCCAATTTTTTCATGTTTTTCTTCCTCTAGTTTATTGCCCATCTTACTCATTCTATCTTACGTGTGGTATATAGTATGGCATATTTTGGCTTTCTGCAATCTGCTATTGACAACATTGTTCTTTGTGCATTTGGAAACCTTTATCAAAGAATTCTTGAATTATTAATCCTTGCTACGTGGAATCAATTCTCATCATGAGCAACAAAAGCCTCAGACAACAGAAGCTCCAGCTGACATCTCTTGCCACAAAAACTCTAAAAATAGCCGAACTTAAAGAAACTACATTCTTCATTCTCTGACAAGCTTTTCCACCCCCAATAGTGTGTGAATAATTCTCAGTCAAGCACCTGGTGGTGTGGTCTTGATCACAAATTCTGTCCATGAGATTCAAACCCATGCATTGCAGGTAAATTTATTCATATACATTGTCAATTGAACCACACCTAATGGTTAACTAAAACAAATGTGTTAAAGCCAAATACCCCTTCACAGTTATACAAGAGAAGAAAAATAGGTTGACACAAAGCAATCATTAAATAACAGCAAGGTTAGATGAGAAGAAAAATATACATTAGTTTTATTTAATAATGTTTTTCAGTATATCTATGTCCAGCACAATTTTTATCTGTAAATTTACAACCATAAAAAAATATCATTACAAATTAGATTGAAAATAAATATGAAATAGTATAATACTTACTGCCGCTAGATTCTAGCACCAATGCAAAAACATCCACAGTTGTCTTGGGGAAACTTTCCAGTATTATTGCACCTTCTAAAGCTTTATTAAGCATCGCAGTGTACTCTTTGTGGTCTGAACCCTAGCTTAGTGAGATTTAACATATTAGAAGTCACTTCAAATAGCCATGAAGATGGAGGAAACAGAAAAAGTTACTCAGCCTTTAATATACCTGCCCTCGTACTGGAGTTGCAAACGTTGTAAAGCTGACATTGCAATTCAAACGCCCTATATCACTGTACATCATTGCCTTCTTGCTCTCTCTTGGCCCAAATCTATATTAAAAATTACAAATAAAATACCCACATTAGTGAGAGCATAACAAACAACAAAGTCAGAAAAAAAAAAAAAAAAAAAAAAAAAAACAAAAAAAAAAAAAAAAAAAAAAAAAAAAAAAAAAAAAAAAAAAAAAAAAAAAAAAAAAAACTCAACAAGCTAACTGACATTTTTAAGACAAAGAGCCACTCACACAGATACAATGACCTTGGTATTTCCAAACTCAGCATATGCAGATCCAGATGCTGCATTCACAGCACCAGTCCTGAAAACTACAAGTCGCAAAATATCAATGTTCTTATTAAAATACCAGGTCAACTAATCAACATAGCAATAAATATAAGTGATTCTTTCTTACTGTTGATTTCAATGATCCGAAGTTATTTAGTCTTCTGTTAGATGATTAGTTATCAGTTTTAATGACAGTTAGAGTTGCGTTACTTCATTTGCATCGATGTACCTCATTGTGTAAATAAACTCTATTGATGAATCAAAAATGTGTTCATTTACAATACAAAGTTCTTTTAGCACAGTATCATATTCTACATCCATCGTTATCCCGTTTGCCATATTATCCATGCACCAAGTGTAGGATGTGAAGGTGCGTATTTGGAAAAAACTAAACCCCATGTTGATTAGAAATAGTATTTGATAAGAGCTTATTAAGCAATACACATCCCTCACCTTAGCCAGCTCAGAGGGTTGAGTTAAGCAATTTATCCAGTCCTAACAGCACAATCTACAACATGAAGAATCTAAATCTCAATCCCCATCCCTTTTCCATGCCATATATTATCAATATCAGGTTGGACTGAAGCAGGTACTACAGATGTTATCCTAGTGGCTGGACTGGATCAAGGTGTTTGGAACAGAACCACCGCTATCAATACCCTGTATCAATTGCAAATGGTTGTTCAAGTCAATACCCTGGATCAATTGCAAATGGTTGTTCAAGTCCTAATCCACGACCAATGGAGCAACACCAATGAACAGATACCACAATCCAAGGCACGGGAGTAGGCAGCACTCCTGGGACAGGAGGAGATGAAATTTTTTAGTTTGGATGGATACTACTTTTAGAGTTAACACAGTGAAACTTCTGGAACATGCCCATCTGTTAAAATCATATAAGAGGATGAAGATCTTGAGGACCAAAAGGTCCCATTGGGACATGAGGTTCAAGGTGGCAACTGTCCAGAAAAAACTAACTGGTACCACAGGACAACTGAGACCAAATACATCTGTTTTTGGTAGTCAGAAATGAATCTAATTAACAAATTCATCTGGTAATCTTTGCCATGTACAAGTGACAGCATGCATCCATAATCTTACTCTAGATTCAATGATGTCTGCAGGAACACCCTTGGCTCTCTACATTTCACTTCACCAAATGAAATCATGCCATCTTGGAACATTCATTGTCAATTTGAAAAGAATGAGGTAAACCTATTCAAAAAATTTTACTCTGTTCACCATTCTCCCAAAAGCGCCATGGTGATCCGTAAACGGCATTTATTCAAACAGCTCGGCCGCGTCAGAAATCACTATAGACACAACGTGTATGGAAACCTTAACAGTTCCCAGAAGAAAACAAAAAGTAACCTCCATTTGATAACAAAATACATAATAATAATAATAAAATGGAGAAGCACATATTGAGATTGTCATTGCATGGAGAAATGAGAGACAGAATGGTTCTATTTGGAAGCAAGTGGAACTTACATGCAGGTCTGCACTGGTGGAAACCGCGGCCATCCGGCCGAACCCAATCTTCCTTAAAAAACGGTGGTTTCTTTCTATCGGCTGTCGGAGATGGCGAATACGTCGCCGGAGTCGCTCCACCTTTGCCGGCCATTTTCAACCACGGCAAGACACTATACCTCTTTACTAGTTACTTTCATTTCTTGATGTTGTTTATATAGGGTACATGGAAAACTTCCTTTAAGAATCACATTAAGGAAATGTTGTTTCTTGGACTGGGCCTCTTACTTTCAGGCCCATCAATTTGAAGAAATGTTTTTGCTTTGTCACCCATAATTACTTCATGTTCCTTCCATCATAGTAAAACTATAAAAATGATTTTTTCAAATTATATTCTTTACATAAGTGAAAATACTACATGTATATATTTAGAAAATCATGATTATACTATTATAATCTATATTATTATATAAAGATAATTTACTCTTTATGCTTTTGATAATAATAATAATTATAAAAAATTGAACACATGCACACATGTCTTTACTAATTATCCCATAAATTACTCTCAATTTTTATGAGCAATTTAATTGGACAACAGAACCTACAAATTTAGTCAATGAATATAAAAATAAATAAAAAATGATAAAAGGGTATACATGAACAAAAAAAAATCACTTATACAATTCAATCTTCATTATTAATTGTTAGTGATTAAAAATTTTCTCAATTAATATTAAAAAAATATGTCAAAATAAAAATAATTTATTAATTGGAGTAATATTTTTTGAAAAAAACGCTGTTATAAACGATCTCAACAAGAAGTTATTTTTATTTTACTTAATAGAAAGTTTTGAGAAAGTTGAAAAAGAAAAAAACAATTATTCTACCTTAGGGTAACATATTTTGCTAGAAACAAATCAAATGTCAGCATCCACCCTAAACTAACTCCCATCACTGCCATAACACTCATATTTAATGCAACCTAAGGAATTATAAAGAGAAAAAAGAGAGAGAGGATATAATGCAAAAAATTTATACCATTATATAAAAGGTCTCTTTTGTGTGTATATTTTCTTTTTCATTTTATTTTTTAAATAAGAATTTTTTAAAATTTTATCCTTTACATCTTTTTTTCCAAATTTAAATATATTTTTTTATTTGATCAATTTTAACCACTATTTAAAAATAAAATAATTATTTATGATAAAAGAATTTCTTACAAAATAAATAAAAATTACCTATAATTAAATTTTAAAATTTATTTTAATTTTTATAATTGTAATAAAATTTTTATTATTTTCATCATAAAAAAAATAACACACATCTGTATCATTATATAGAATATTGTCTCTTTTCGCTGTACATATTTTTTGTTTTCAAAATGACAGTTTTTTAAATTAAAACATTATATTAACAATTTTATCCTTTACATGATTTTTTAAAAATTTAAAAACTTTGCTTTATTTGATCATGTTTATTTATTTTTATTTTTATTAATTATAATAAAAAGTTATTATTTTTATCATAAAAAAAGTAAATACATGTATTTTCACTATGAGATAAAAATAAGTATGATTTCTTGTATTATTTTGTGAAAAAAAAAAACGATAAAAGTTATTATTATTTATTTGAAGAAAATTTTACGATATTAAATTTTCAATGATGCACATTCAGAGGAACTTTTACAAAGATAAAACATAATTTGCTTTCATGATATATAATTTTTCTTACAATTGTGATTGCATAATTATCACTTCTTGTTATATACAAGGTTTGAATCCATCACTATCTAATTTCTTCAGACCTATAAATATCAATATTGACACACTTATGATTTTTGTACATTAATTAGATACAGATAATTAATGAAATATATATGAGTAAGAAAGTTTGGTTTGCAATTATGCAGTTGGGTAAGAAGCCAGCATTGCTATGCCACACAAGCCTTCTTTAGCAGCAACATCCCTTTGCATCCTAATGTATCCTTTTTCTCCCCACTTCACTCCCCATGAATTCTTCACCAACCAATACTTACTTCCATCATCACTCACTCCATAACCCACAACAGTCACACCATGATCCAAGTTAGTGTCACATGATCCATTGAACACACCACTTGAATAAAACTGAAACTCATATCCACTGGCTTCAATGGCTACAGAAACAGGTTGATTTGCAACAGCTTTCAGCAGTGCACTCTCACTGTTGGCAGGGACATCCTCGTACCCTTTTATGCTCGCTGCATGACTGTTTTCTGCTTTTGCATTACAGGTTCCATCAGTTCCCTCGTAAGGGTATGCAGCTTCTGTGGTAAGTCCTTTGTTTTGCAAGATAAACTTGAAGGCATCGTCCATTAAACCTCCTTCGCAACCTTCGTCCTCACCTTTTGTGTCACAATCAATGAGTTCTTGTTCCGATAAAGATATCAGTTTGCCTGTGCTCAGCTTCGTGATTCCTTCTGTTGCTGCCACAGCAGAAAATGCCCAACAAGATCCTAAACATAAAAATACAAACAAAAGTTTTGTTTAGATAAATGTATCACCATTTAAATACTTAATCTATATATATATCATATTTTTCATTTAACATGTGAAAGAGTCTTAAGTTTTTAAATTTATCTTAATTACAATTATTTATATATAGTAAATCGACCTTATTTTCAGTTGAGATGAGAGTTACAATACACTTTCTTTAGGTCTGAGATATAAATATTGAACTTGAGAATATACATTAATGGATAGTCTAACAGCGGTTCGATGACATAGGTGGAATAATAAACCTAACAAACAATAAATTTCATTAGAATGGAATCTAATCTATAATTCTGATAACATATTAAAACGTGGACTTTAATCCTATCTCAACCCTCTAAAACCGACTATCATATTATAAGATAAGATTTGTAAATTAGTTTTATCTTTAATTTATACATTACTTCAAACAAAAGAGCTAAAGCAAGTATAAATTAAGGACACTTGTAATTAAAATTCAGATAATCATGAATCCAAACACACATATAAATGTATATACCACATTGGCCTTGGTTCTTAATGGGTGTAACAGCTCCTTTCTGTCTCCAATCCAATGAAGTTGGCACTGCTGTCACATGTTGATACATGAAAGAGGATGTTCTTGTCACTGTGGAGCACATGTGACCCTTGAATCTATTTCTGGCTTTGAATTCCTCATTTGTGAGATCAGCAAATTGGTTTATGCCAAGCTTGTAAGGCTTGTTTCCAGCATTGTTAAATGCCTCGATGCGTTGCACGTTTTCCTTGAATACTTGGTATTTCTGCTCTTTCTCGTAAGAGTCCAAGTAGAGTTTTCCATGTGTAACCATCCACTGCTCGTGCATTTCACGCATTGAGGCATCTTGAAGAGTGCGAGCATTGGCCTCCAAAGCACAAAATGCAAAAGCAAGAAGCAAAACCAAAGTGCTATGGAACAGTGTTTTGAAGGCCATGGCAGTGAATGATTATGGAAAACTTAACTACTTGGTTCCTGAGACCAATCACTTGTGATATGCGCGCATATATATACACACATATTTTTGGAAACTGATATGTGTTCTTAACAAGACATGCACTTAGATGTGCCTCAGAAAATTTTCTGACTACGACCCATAACGCTTTAACATGAATCATTGATATTAAAGTTTCATCTTCATACGTAATTATATATCAGAATCAATAATTGTTCAAGAAAGGAAAACATTTTGGAAGTGTTATATTCTCAAGTTGCACAAATTGCTGAGACGTATTTGGGTGGAATTCGAATAGAAGTCGTGTCAAGAGCTATTTAAACAAATCAATTGTTTATTATATATAATATTTAAAGGATCAGACTTTAGTCATGTAAATACACTTCTATTCTTCTCTTTTTAACTAGTCTTAACCTTATCATCATGATCACAAATTAATAACATTAAATTAAAACCTTATATACATTATTATGCCATTTTGAATAACTTTTAAAACTTTGTCATCATTACTGCATTAAAACTTTGATACTATTGTTATATTACAAATTAACATAACAAAAGGTACAGTAATATTATGATGACATTGCTGTCTACAAATAATTTACCCAATTCAAACAAGCTTTTATATCTTGTGGCCAAAGAAAAAAATTTCACTGCAAGATCGATTTAAGTTTACACCATAGAAAAGTAGAAGCTTCTGTCATCTTCTTTTAAAGGATACATACATACACACACACACACATATATATATATATATATATATATATATATATATATATATATATATATTTTTTTTTGAGTTGCAGAATTTCTTTTATTTGCTAATTTCGTAGGTTGTGTAGGATATGTGAGTAACAATGTGGAGACAGATATCATCTGCATTGAATACTATAAGAGAGATGGTGCATACTTTACACAAGATTCCTGCTGTTTATATAAGTTGTGGTACCATCAGAACCAATATAGACTTTTAGAGTAATAATTTATTGAAACAAAAGGTGCATTAATACCAATATATATTTAGAGAGAAAAAAAAAATAGCATGTCTATTGGTTGTGTGACGTGATGAAAAAAAAAAGAGAGAGATAGAAAGAAAAAATAAATATGTAATAGGTGTAGAGAAAATCAAGGTATCCATAAATCATTTTCCTAAACTTTATTTTGTAAAACCATACTAATTTAACATCAATAATTTTTTTTTTAATATTATTATCATTTTTGTAATATAGAGTTTAGATACAAACAAAGACTTGAAATTTTTAATATATATATATATATATATATATATATATATATATATATATATATATCACATCCAAATCATCAACATGAGTACAAAAAAAAAACAAGAGTGAACAATTTCAAATTGATATGCTCCTTAACTCAAAGGACATGAATCTAAACACGTTTATACTGGTTCATAACTTTAGCAGCTTATCAGCTAAGAGAAAAAAAGGATAGAACAATGTTTTTCGATAACATGTTAAGTGGTTAACTTGAGAGTATGCATGATGAGTTATCTATACCGACAATAAATGAAGATAGGATGGTAAAGTGGCTCATAACCCACATGTTTACTTGCCAATTTACCAAGTGATTCCGTTAAAGTTTTCGATCCATCAACTTGGTCCATTCTCTTTGTCAAATTAATTAGTAGGTAATAGACCGATCTGTTTCTTAAAATTAAAAATTAAAATTAAAATAATTTAAAATATTAACTTTTATATATTATATTACTTAAATATATGTAAATATATAATATTTTATAATTTAAATTATTAATGTTTACAAATTAAATTATAATTATAAATTATAGGTTTAATTATTAATTAAGTCCTTGTTTTTATTCAATTAAATCTCATTTTTTGTCAATTTAGCATCTTTTGGTAATGTCATTTAAATAGTTAACAACGTAGTGAATTGGGTGATCCAATTCGTCTAATATAACCCGTTTTATCTTACGAGTCTCATTTATTTAATATGTGATATGAAATTTTAGTTTTAAATCAAAAAAGAGGGAAATATGTCGTCATGGTAAAACCTCCTCCACCCATGTATGCACCTTCTTCACCTAGTTGAGATTATCGATGACGATGCCGAACACCACCAGAGGTATTGTTGACATTGTCGCTCCATCTTCTTCCTCTAACACCTTTGCATCTTCAATTGGCGTCACCACCAACTACTTTCTCTTCTCCCAAATGTTTTCTTCTTCTTCCTTTGTTAAGGTTGAATTTCTCCCCATTGCTGCTAAGCTTGTGACACGAGGCATCTTCAATTGGAAATAATATCGACATCACTGGCGAGTCATCGATATTGCAAACGAACCACCAATGTTGCTGCCCACGCACATCCCATATGCAATCGTGAATCTGTTAAGATTCTAAGTGTGAATCTAAAGTCCTACACTAGCTAGAAATGAGAAAGTACAACACTATATAAGAATAAAAACCTATAAATTCATTGTCTTAAAATTTTGAGTTGAAAGTGGTGTCAATGCCTTATGTGGTTAGGCTTAGGTCTCAATGGTGTTGGTGTTATATCTTCCAAGTAAACCTCCTCCCCCTAAAGACCTTGAAGAATCATGAGGGTTTCAGTGATGGTAGATACTGATGGATATTTAAATGGTGTTACAAAAAAAAACTCAAATTTTCAAAGATTGACAAAATTGAAACTATTAAAAAAAATAAATAAATTGAACAAGCTCATAAAAAAGTGGAGTAAATTAGTATTTAAGCCTCAATTATAACATGATAATCCAACGTATGAATGAAATGATTATTTTTGTTTATTCGATTAGAATCATTAAGTAATCCTTAAACCATAATTCTTAAACATTAATTAATCAATTAAAAATCGGAAACTTTTATATAATTAAATACTTAAAAAATAGACAAATTAAAATTCTCAATCTCTTTTATTTCGAGAAACCAACTCAATATTCTCTATCTTCTATAGATAAATGGTAAGTTGAGTCAATACAAGTCAAATTAATCCGATTTATCCCTCTAATAAAGAATTGGCTTAATATGCATCATACAAAATTATTGGATTGAAAATATAAGAAGAGGATTGAAAATATAAGAAGAAAGAGATCTAATTGTGTCTGTTTCAATGTCATTTTGTGTGATGGATTGAAAATAAAGATCCGTCTAAGATACTAATATTAGCAAGAGTCAAAGTTTCTTCAAAATACAGGATTCCATATGGTTACTTCTACGTTTATAACTTCTAACTAACACTCAACCATCAACAAACATTATTTTCATCATAAACCATTCACACACAGAGTCATTATCACAGACGCCACCCCTGACTAACCCTTTCAAAAACAACAAATTATTCAACACGCTTTCTGCATAATACACTATTAGTGATTCTGTTTCACATTTTAAAAGAAAAACAAAGATTCAAAATTCAATCTTTATTTTATCTCTTAATCAGGTGTCACTGGTGCATTGAAGGAAATGCTCATGAGTAGGAAAGGCAAAACATTTGTATCCATCCATGATTAGGGATGTGAACGGGGCGGGTAGGGTACGGGTAGTAGCTCCCCGTACCCTACCCGCCGGATAAATATTCGTCCCGTATCCGTACCCATATCCGCGTCGAGTATCCGTTATGTGAGTATTTGCTTATTTTTTTCATATTTGCGGGTATCCACAGGTATCCGCGGGTATTTACAAAATTATTTAAAAAATAAATATTTAATCATAAATTCAAATAAAATAAAATACATCATTGTCATCAATTTTAAATAAAGTTCAAATAAACTCAAGTTCAAGTCCAAATAATTATAAAAATAAATATAAGATGACGTTCAACACAATGAAAATTTTATAATTAGTGTTTTGATAAAAAAATCCAATTTTTCCAATTGATTCCTAAAAAATAAACAAAAATAAACAAATAATAAACATCAATTGCCACGTGCCAAGTATTCTTATTTTGATTCCATCATTTGACAACAAGTATATCATAAACATCATTGTCTATATTGGATTTGATGTATATGCCCAATTTCAAAAATAAATGAAAGAGAAGAATGTCAAGGGGTGTACTTGGAAGAAAACAACGTACCAATACTTTAAGTTTGAAGAATGAAAACAGAAGACAAGATGTGCAACTTAGAAAAAATTAGGCTAGAATATTTTTTATTAATATATATATATATATATATGATGGTACTTTTGTGAATAAAAGTTTAGCGGGTACGGATATCTATGGGTACGGATACTATGATACCCGTACCCGCCCCGTTAACATGCGGGTATCAAAAATACCCATACCCGCAGGGAGCGGGTATCCATTTTTAATATTCATTTCCTACCCGTTGCGGGTTTTATCCGCGAGTACAGATTTTTTTGACATCCCTATCCATGATGCACCAATACTTCAACTTGAATCATGTATCCGTGTTTGGCACGTATCCGTATCTAATACTTTAAAATACTTGATCGATACTTATCAGTAAAGTATTTAATTTACAAAATCGTAGTAACAAAAATAATTAGTCACTATATAGTGATCAATTTAAGTATCAATTTAAAAACTAAAAATTATTGGTAACTAAAATAGTTCCAAAAAATTATAACTAGTCTCTAAACTGATAATTAAAATAATTTTTATTATGAATTGATTTCTAAATTGGTCACTAACATTAACTACCAAAATAATTGGTTTCTAAATTGGTCACTAACATTAACTACCAAAATAATTGGTTTCTAAATTGGTCACTAACATTAGCTATCAATGTTTTGGCTACCAAAATAATTAGTCTACAAATTGGTCTCTAATTAGAAAAATGGTCTCTAACATATTGTTGGTTACTAAAATTTGTCATTATTTAAGAGAGTTTTCTTATAGTGATACTTTTATGATGACAATAATTTTTATTTTTTATATTGATAATTTTAGTACATATAGTTTTAATTTGGATTAACACAATAACAATCATATATTTATTATGCTTTTAAGAATTATTGTATCCATTTTTTAATATTCATATATCGTGTCCTGTTATTTCCAAAATAAACGTATCGAATATGTGTCGTATCCGATATCGTATCCGTGCATCATAGGTATCCATGATATCCGAGCATAAAACCCACAAAAATATTAAGTAAATACCTTTAATAAATATTTGTGAATAATAGATATGCATATTTTAATTATCTTGTTACTTGATATCATGTTTAAGAGTTCTCTGAAATTTGATTATATATATTTATATTTTTCTATTTATTTATTAATACAATTTTTAAAGATTAATTTTTTAAAACTTGTATTTCGTGGTAAAATTTATTTAAGTTTGTTTTGAAAAAAAAAACTAAATTTATTATTTACACTAATATATAATCCAATTTTATTTAGATTATACATTAAAATCAATTTTTCATGAGTTCTACATTTTAAAGAATGATTTTTAAATACTTTTTTAATAGAAATAAAAATATTCACGATATAAAAAAATCCATTTGTAATTCTTTTGCTGGTACCCAGCATATAACTAGACATGTTACGTGATAGACTCTTTTTCTTGAGTTTATTGTCTTCTTTGATCATAAGTGTATGAGTAAGAATATTTTTATTAGCTTTAAATAAATAAAAATGTTTGTTTAAGTTTTATAATAGAATTTACTTTATTAGTATGTTATAATTTAGATTTACTGTATTTTCTTTTATGTGCAGTGTTAGGTGCATATAATAATTTTAGTTAGTGTATTAGGTCCAAAAGGAAGTAAGGATAATGAGGGTGAAGGAGTACAGGCAAACTAAGAGTAGGTTGTTTTTTTTTTCTATAGTTGTTTTTTGCTATTTTACTTTTTTTTGGATTGTACAATTTGAAAGATAAAAATAAATTTAGATTAAATAATTCGAGAGTTGAACATGATTTCTAAATTGTGTAATTTGAATTTTATTTCTTTCTAAAAATAGTTTTTGAATTATATAATTTAGAATCATTTAACTTTTGAATTGCACAGTTTGCAAGTTATTTTATTTTGAGATTGCATAATTCAAAAAGTAAAAATACTTTTTGAATTATATACTCTCGAAGCTTATTTTTAAGGAAAAAATGAATTTTGAATTACAAAATTTGAAAATCATTTTTTAACTTTTGAATCGGATAACCGAAAATTAAAGTATAACTTTCAAATTATGAAATAAAAAAAGGGGGAAAAATTATGTAAGTGCTAGAAGAATGTATGAAGGTGCATAAAGAAACTGCTCCAAGAGTATCTGTCTACCTTTGAGACCCCCTCAAAATCCATATGATTGAGTCAAAGAATATAAAACACGATGAGGTAAACATAAAAAATGTAATAAGAGCATGAAAAGTATAAAGATGATCTTATCCATTGATTAATTAATCTAAAAACTTATAAAATTTGAATTTTTGTTTCTATTATTTTTTAGAATTCATAAAACAAATGTTGGAATAGAAATTACATTTCATTGTTAAGTAATATTTGAATTTCAAGACGACTTATCTTATAAATAGTTTCGTTAAAGATTGATTTCGGGCCTATTGTGTGAGAAGGACAATTTTTATAGAATTATTTTGGTTGTTATGAGACAAGTAATGATTCCATACTAGAAATTTATCTGGGAAAATAATGGAGTCATCTTTTACTTCAATAACTTGTGCATCTTTCTCATTGTCTCCTTGATCTTCTCATTATTTTATTTACTTTTCAGTTTCATAAAAACATTTCATGTTATCATGGGCCTATATGTTTCATGTTTTATCATCATATGATTCATATTGTATACCAATAATTAGAATAATTGCAAAAATAAAATAAAATTTTGAGATCAAAGAGCAAAACCTTTAATTTAATGTGTATGTCATCCGGTTCTTCTTTAGTTCTTTTCCACATAAAGAAAACCAGAAATTTGTATCATCCTATATGCTTTTCTGTACAAGAAACAAACGAATATTTTCAGTGCTTATCTAACACCACCTACGTGCTCTTCCTTTCAAAACAAAGTGAAACAACACAAGAAATTAATTGCAGAATTCTGCAATTGATTCAGCCATGCACAAGAGAATTCTGGCAGGTGCTATGTTTTCAAGGGGCTTTGGCAGTGGTGATGCAAAAGGATTCAAACCTAGGCTCAGTTAGGTCTACCATTTCCTCTTCTGATACACAAGAGCCATCAGATTTTGAAGCCAAGAGGATCAAACTCTCCATACACTCACCTGAAACTGGATCTGCTTCTTTACTTTTGTTCTTAACAGAAACATTATGATCAATAAATATTTTACTGGGTGTGCCTTGCCTTTGCTTTTCTTCATCCTGCGTTTCCTTTACAAGTCCATCAAGAAACAAAACATCAGGATATACCACCAAATGTAACAACCAGACAACCAAAGTATACATCAAAGCTTTGAAAAAAATAAGAAACCTGAAAGAGGGTGCCTGGAATGTTTCTTCTCCTCCTAGATTTTCCTGGGGAAATACTTAAAAGAATCTGAACAACCTCACTCATGGTTGGTCGAGTGTCAGGATCTAGCAGCAAACACTCCTTTGCTAAGTATGCCATCACCTGCACCTCTTCTTCTGGAAAATTTCCCTTTAATTGTGGATCAACCAGCTCCATTATTACTCGCCTACTATCCTGTAAGCGAGGAGTAGCCTAAAACACAAGTTAACAAACATGTATCAATGCCTCAGGGTTGAATTCACCAATGGGGATTCAGATTGTAAATGGAAAATGAAATGTATTATGGGGATGCAGAAGACATGATGAATCAATGATTGAAATGAATAAAACAAAACAAGTTTAAGCTATTATAAGTCAAAGATCCTCATGAAAAATGATGTTCCTAAGATGAACAAATGTAAAATCAAGGTTATGGTTATGTAGTTAGAGGATAATTTAAAATACCCATATAACAAGGCTTTCTTCTTTGCCAGTAGATTTATGGATGGGTTGGCGGCCACTGATAAGCTCAAGAAGAACCACACCAAAACTAAAGACATCTGACTCAAGAGAAGCTCTACCAACAATGGCATACTCAGGTGCAAAATAGCCAAATGTACCCTGCATTCTTGCTGGAGAATTTGAACAGCTAGGGAGGTCATCAGATCTCAGGTTTTTAGCCATGCCAAGATCAGTTATCTGCAAGTTCAATATTTGAAAACATTATGGAAGTATACCTTTTTGATTTAAACAACAATTACCAGCTATGAATCATTAACTATACTTCCTAAAGATAGTAGATTCATAAAATAAATTCAGCAGCCAGAAAGGTGTTACAGGATTCTAGTCCAAAACCATTTTTTATCTGCTTTCAGTATCTTACTGGCTCTGTATCATAAGCCAAACTCGTATTCATGTGCAAATCCAGGTAAAATATTTCATCTAATTCCCAAATTTACTACTACAGTGCATCCAGAACACACAAGATTCATACTTTTGCTTGCCAATTTTCATCCAGAAGAATGTTAGTTGATTTGACATCTCTATGAAGAATTCTTGGAGCAGCTGCTTCATGGAGATACTCCAAGCCCCTTGCAGCTCCTAACGCAATCATGACACGAGTAGCCCAATCTACATGTTTTCCTGAAACTCCATCTAAACAATCCCTCAAATTTCCATTAGCCATGTAGTCAAATACAAGTAACCTCTGAACATGTTTTCCTTTTAACTCTGAACAGTATCCTAGCAAAGGCACCAAATGACAATGATGAAGTCTAGATAATAATTCAATCTGCGCAACCAAAAACGATTAATCAATAATTACTGTAAATGCTGTGCAGCAATAACTTCAAATGGAAAGCCAAAGAATACTGATAATGCAACATTAGGAACAACCTCCTTGAAAAATGCAGAGTCTGCTTCTGACCCTCCTTGATCTTTTAGTCGTTTAACCGCCACATTGCTACCATCTTTCAGACGACCATGGTATACATAACTGCTTCCGCCTAGTCCAATCAGGTTGGAAGATGAAAAGTTTTCAGTAGCATTTTCCAGTTCAGCTAAGGAAAATGGAAAAATATTTCCATGGTAAGTTTCTTTTGGGCTCCCAAATAAGAAAGAGGCTTTCTGAAAGCATCCTACAGAAAAGAAAAATGCTAATTGAGAACCAATGAACAATAGCAAATTAACAGAAAAGCCCCGGAATTGCATATACATTCATAAAATTTGAAAAGGGATACACATTTGAAGCATGAAATTAAAACCAGCTCACCTGTAATATGACAAATTGGAGAATTTATTGCAAATTTTGTTTCTGGCACTGAGGAAGCCCCTGACCTATGACTAATTAAGTTGGTGGTACTACCACTACTTGTTTCCTTATATGTTGAGAATATGGGTGATTGAATAGTACATCTGTCCCTTCTGTATACATGGCATAAGAGTGAGACAAGAAACGCCATGGTTGTGCATATAACACATATTAATAGGATAACTACAACAATCTTGATGGAAACACGTTTCTTTGAACCTCCCCGATTGCTGACAGTTCCTGAAGAATACATAAAAAATCATACATTCAGTGAACTTTTTCCAATATCATTAAGAAAAAAATACGAAGAAGAAAAAAATCTTCAAGTAAGAAGTCATCTGTTATAAGAAATCATATATTCAGCTTCTGAGTTGCTTGATATAGGAATAAATCAATAATTTTGTGTGAAATGGTATAATCTTTTTCCAGTATCAACTGGACCAGAATATGATGGAAATAGGAAAAAATTGAGAAACAAAACCAATCTTGAAGTAAGAAGTTAACTGTTGTGGAAAAATTGTATTAAATGTCCCCAAAAAAGAGCAAGTGAAATTTAAGAGATGGAAATTCAGGACTAGAGGAAGAGATAGAGGGAAAGTACCCCAAGTGCAGTTGCAAGCTTTAAAGCAATTAGGGCTATGACCATCTGCTGCCACTTGGGGAAACCCATTTGAATCGCATGTGCATGTCCATACGGATGCACTTTCTTCAGCATCTACATGGAAGGCAAAGTAGTCACCATATGATACTGAAGCTGTAATCATGGTATCCCCATTTCAACCGAAATGGAGAAATACATTGCATTCCTACCATGCATACTGATTATCAACCACAATTACCTACTTTAGCATCTTAGCTCCAAAACTTCTTATGCTAGTGTCAACATTTAATATGAAATCTACAATGAAACGTTTGGAGGATCAAAGTTAACCTACACCTACTAATATCCAATGAGTTTTTGCCACTCTACAGGGTGTTCTGTTATCAACAAATATAATTTGAAATTTATTGTGAAAGCAACTTGTATAAATCTATATTGATTCCCTTTACCAGGAATTTTTTTCAAAAATCCATCTACTACTCGTACCCAAAATCAAAGACCAAGTTAAATAATCAAGTGTTAGAATATAACAAGTGAAAAGAAGGTTAAAAAAAACTGATAGGACACAGTAATAAAGAAAAACAAAGCAAGGTAATCAGAGTGGTTAGCTTAGAAGGGAGTAGAAAAAGATTCATTCTGAAATTTGATTGTGATGGAAAACTGAGCACCAGATATACTGTGAAATAGAATTATCGATTTTCTTTATTAAAATGTAATCAAAGTTTGCAGATCATCTTTCTTTCTTTCTTTTCTCAGATGTCTTGCTTGTAGGTTCCTAAAAATATACAGCAGGAGGCTATCGGTCTTCATTCCACTAAGATATTAACAGCATACCTGAGTGGCAATCACATGACTTAGAACAGTTAGCCAGAGAGAAACTCTGATTCCCTCCAAAAGAACATCTGCATCTCCACTTGTTTAGGTTATCAGAAGCTTCATCTGTAAAGAACAATACAAGGCAAAAAAAAAAATGTATTTTTGGCTCATTTTGAGTTTAATTTATCACTAAGATGAAACAAGTAAAAGACAGAAACTCAAAAAACTCCATATTAAAAGAACATGAAAGTGAAACTGATTATGAATTATCAATCATCTCACGTTGCAGGAATAAGTCTATGTAATGTCCCGTGTATCAAATACATCTATTTACCTTTTTCTTTATTTATGCAGAAAGCACCTAAATATCAGTATTCAAGGTATGCTATACTATACTACTCACAAAATTAGAAAGGCAAAGAAATATTTTTTCGTAATTTGTGAAATAACTAGTGCTAAAATACAGAGCAAACTGAAATCAAATACTCCCTGAAGTGCCCATAGGATTCCTTTTTCATTGAAGCCGTAAATCACCTAAATTTCTGAGCTAAGCTACTAAAACCAATTGCAGAGCCAATTACATAGTATTTTCTAAATTGCTATACTGACCACAAAATGAGCTCTGAATCCAAAGCAAGCTAATAACTAAAGCAAGAGCAATTTTGAGCTGTGGCTTCATTTATTCCAACCCATACACTGCAAGTAAAAGAAAGGAAACAAATTAAACCAGTATTAAGAACAGGCTTAGTCTTCTAATATTGTGAGTCCAATCTGCATCTGTGGAAGCAAAATGGAAAAGTGATCCACCGGTTAACTAATCCAAAAATTACAAGCTTCACAAAAATAAATCAAGAGAGCCAACTGCATCCCCATTTTTCAGTTTCTACACTGAGCAAGGAAATGGATGTCAATAATTTCATTCTTAATAAGGGGATATAAAGTCTCGTTTCCTGACCTAATTTCACAGCCATGTATGCAATGAAGGTAAAAAGGTAGGAAGGAACAAATGCTGGGTTTCCCAACAAAACATCAGAGTCAAGGTTATTCTCCCTCAGTTCCATATACTAAAACAACATAAAGCTGTGGCAGTGGGTAGGTTATTGACTATAAAACATTGTATGCAGAAGCATTGAAGGCGTGAGCATTTAGTAGAGTAAATAGTAGATAAAGAGTTAGGAAGTCAACAAAAAAGGTTGCAATAATGTTCATTTGCAGGAAGACAGATCGACCGACAGAAATGTTACATCTTAAACCACAAAAACAGAAATCAGTACAGGTAGTGAACTGGTAGAAGCAGGGCTTGAGAACAGCCTCGAAAGTCTACAAATGGAATGTACCACAACACAAGAAACCATCACGGTTTTCACCCACAATTCTGCAAAGCTTTTGAATTTTGGAGATAGGAGAAGAGGGTTTTGGTGCAAAGAAATTCAAAGCAGCAGCAACAGAAAAAAAAGAGAAAGAAAGCTACAATGAGCATCTGAGAAAGCAAAGACTAAGATTAATAATATAGCAAGGAGGGTTTGCAAGGTTTTGTAATTTCCCCTCAAATTATGCACATTTTCTCTGTTCTGGAAAGAAACTAAACTATTTCACTAAAGTGAACAAGGAAAAAACAGAAGTAAATTAGAGTGATGAGAACCCCAGTCACCAACCTCCAAGTTTCATTATTGGAGAACAATAGATGGCAATTGGAAGAAAATCAATCACACAAATGGTAAACAGATATAGAGGATAGAGACCTATCCAAATGAGTCTATTCTACAAAAACAACATAAACATCTAGATATGAATTGATTCAATTGAAGCTTAAAAAAGGAACCATCTAATCCTCCACCTCTTTGAAAATAACTCATTGCTAACTGAAAACAACACTTCAACCTCCCTTCTAAATTTACTTGCATCTATCCAAAATAAAACCACCTCACAGCTTGTCTAGTTTTTCACCCATTTCCTGATCCATTCTTCCTTCGTATGAACAATCTGACCCACTGAATTTACAGAATTGTCTTGTAGTCGTAACAGAATTTGTACTTTATTTAAAAATATATAAAAATTAAGGGACAAGTATATCTTTTATCACAAACATGAAAAACGAAATGGAATAAATTAGTTTCAACTTTGGAGCACCAAATTTTACTTACTTCAAAAGAATAGAACAATAAGGTGTAGCTAACGGCCAAAAAGATAAAGTACTGCTTTGTCATTTCTTGAATGAAAAGACGTGAGAGACAATGAAAAAACACTGACGGTATACACAGTTTAATGGATTTAGATAAATAAAGCATACCATAACTTCATGTTACAAGAGAACCGTCAGTAATATTCTGTGGTAGTAGAACACTTCTTTGAACTCAGTTAAATTTATTAAAAATCACAAAAACTTTGCAAGTCTCTCTCTTAATAAATCTTGATCAATAAATGTGTTATTAAGTTGCCATTGAAAATGTGACAGAATACAGATCACACAATAATAACGGCTACAACTACTGGTATATGCATTCCAGAACCACAACCTTTTAATCAATAAATGTTAATTAGTAACTTAGCAGTTACCAGTGAAAATGTGAGAGAATCTAGATAAGAATTGAATAAAGTATAATTAATAATTATACTAGTTATACTATTTGTCCACTGGTTCATGACTGTTTCTATACATATCATATAACATAACTTAGCTTGAAAGACATGGAGCTAGCTACATATGGTTAAAATGTACTTAATCCCGTAAAGAAGAAATTCAACGCTGAGTTGTTTTGATCTAAAGTGTGGGTCCCAAGTGACATGTTGCTTTGTCGTTTGTGGGGTCAGTGCCAAACGTGAAGGAGAGAGATGTCAGCACAGAAATCAATCAGAAAAATGAGCATTTCCGTTCCTCAAGAACAATCTTAATCAGCGGTGGTGACTCTGAGATCGTTATTGGAAAGCATGTTAATCCAAAAAATGCAATCAAATTATGCTGTCAAGCATCCTTAATCAATCATGTCCTACACTAATAAACATACCCTCTTAACTTTTTCCCTTAATTTGGTGGGGTTGATGTGCCAAACCAAACCACAATGCCACCTTCTTTAGGTACAACTACGTACGAGAATAATAACACCACCTATATTTTTTGAAAAAAATAGGACTCACCATAGTACGTGCCTCAAAGCCTTTGATCTGCCAACTGTGAAACATGCAATGTTGGGGAAATGAGAATTTGAGTGCAAGTTTTGGTGAAGAATATGAAGGACTTGAGAGTGTCGAAGGGCTTATAATGAAGTCACAGAGAATGAGAGATTGATGAGGTTCCTGAAGGTAGCTCCATAACTAGAGAGAAGCAAGTGCAAAGGTGGCAAGCATTGCTTACTTTATCAAACACGTGGTGGTCCTACCAAGTTTTTGTCATACATGCAATAAATTCACTCTAATATATCATATTAATCACACTTGATTACAAATTAAATATCTAATCGTAGCTGTTTTAATCTTCTATTAAACAGATTAATTATCTGCATCAAAGAAAATTTATTACATAGATTGGTATGAGAATCACGTGACTTGATGACTCACATTACGAGGTATATCCAATCATGTGGTGTCCATAGCTCCATTATCACTACATGTTTAGGTTTGCAATGAAAGATCCGAAAAGAGTAGGTGGAGTTTTACTTTTCTGGCCCATGTCATATAAAAAGCAGGTCAAAACGCAAAACCTATGGAACGTGGGAGAGAGTGGGAATATAATATAGGATTTGAATTTTAGAAGACAAAAAAAAGGTTTGAGTGGTTTGTTTTTAAGAAAAGGAATATGATTTCACGTAATGAATGAAGAAAAGCAAAAAAAAAAAAAAATAAATAAATATATATATATATATATATATATATATATATATGAACTATGATATAGTTATTTTTATTTTGAAAATAATAAAATATGATATATAAATATTAAAAAGTTTATAATAATTTTTAAAAATATAATAAAACTATTATTATTATTGTGTGAATCTAAATTAAAATTATATGTAATGAAGTTTTCAACATAAAACATAAAAAATATAAATTTTTGTCATCATAAAAGCATTATTGTAAAAAAACTCTTAAATAATTACCAATTTTAGTAACAAAAAATATGTTAAAGACTAATTTTCTAATTAAAGATCACTTTAGAAACAAATTATTTTTGTAGTCAAAACCTTATTAGTTAATATTAATAATAATTTCGAAACTAATTTAAAATAGAAAGTATTTTAGTTATCAATTTAGAGATTAATTATAATTTTTTAAATTATTCTAGTTGTCGATAAGTTTTTGTTTATAAATTAGTACCTAAACATAAATTTATCACTATAGTGACTAATTATTTTTTGTTACTAGAATCGGTCATTATTCAAATATTTCTTTTGTAATTTACTATGACTTTATAAATTAAATACTTCATTCATATAAGACACGGATACGTGACTCAAATTATACCGATGTATCATAGTACATGACACTTGGTGTAAGTTTGGATTGAAAATCGAAAACAAGTGAGAACGAACTTATGAGTTAGGCCTGAATTGAGACATTAGAGAATGAAATCCAAGATTATCCAGTAAGGAAACAAGTGGTGGGGGTATAAAACATGATGAGGAACTCTTTCATTTGTCCAAAAATATATTATATATGTTTTATGTAAAAGTTTGAATTTTGCTTTTTTAAAGAACAATATATGCTTTGGAATATTAGATTCTAAAAGTGGCACCAATAGATTTTTTCATCCTCTTTCATATCACAATCATGTCGCTTATATTAGAATATATTCAGAATCCTACAGATTTCATCTTGAACAAAGGCGTTTTAGAGAAGAATGCAAGTTCTCCTTCATTGTTGCCAGAATATTGGTGAATTAGAATCCACAAACGGTGGTTCTTGAATTTGAAAAGAACTTTAATAATATAAAATGAAAGCATGCAAACTAAAGTGACATAAAATTAAGGAAAAGCATAATAAAGAATATCACCACTGATGAAAAGAATCAGAAGCACATATATTATACCATATGTATATAATCGAGTGATGAAATTCACCCGCACAATTCAACTGAAAACAATAGGTTATGTACATCACTCGGAATCACACTGAAATATTCAACCTGTGCATCCTTTTTCGCCATTCATTCTCTGCAGAGCCCCTTTTCCAGCCTATGCATTTACACTTTTTTCATATTGGCAAAATCAGGAATTTTATCCACCTAAAACTCCTTCCTTTCCATTATACCCCACCTTCACAAAACCAAAAACAAAAGGGTAGCTTAAGATACGAAGAAACATGAAGGTTTCCTCAGAAAGTATAAGTATAGGCCAAATAGTATTTTCCAAACATAGTTTTTCATTCCTATTGTCTTCTCTGTCTCTCAGGAAATGATTTGGCAGGCCTGAGAACTCGTTTATTTTGCGGCGTTCCAAAAACCATGGTCTGGGAGCGCGTCACCATGTCAACCATTGAAGGAGTTTGGTATGCTTGCACAAGGCTAGAGCTGTCTGTGGAATCACCGCGTGCGGTTGCCCTCTGCCATGAGTGTGAACTCAATCCTGACAGAACATAGGCCCTTCCAGACTGCTCATAAACACGTTGATTCGCCATCCTCTCCTGCATCTCCTTCAACTCTGCAGAAAGAGCAACACATAACCTATCTGCAGCTTGTGCAGAAATGGTTTCAGACAATGCCTTGTGACAGTTATCCAGGACTGAAACTGCAGTAGACAAATCACCGCGTTCAGCTGCAACTCTAGCCTCAGCCATGGCCTCAGCAGCTTGAAGCCTGTTTCGCTGTCTGTCTACCTCTATTGACACAACTAGTTCTCCAGCGATGTCAGGTCTCTGAATTTTAACTTCACTGTTTTCTTCCAAAGCCACCATTTCTTTTGTTATGGGATCTCGGTAAAGACCTTTCACAATCAACAGAGGCATCTCATCAGTTGATTCATCAACTGGAACATTAACTGTCACCAAAAAGTCTCTTTCCTCTTCAGCATACAAATCTCCCACACTGATAGTAGCCAGTCTTGCATTCGGCATCAAGCTTGTTTGGTAGCTTCCTGCTTTTACAGAACTAAGTTGTAAATGAGGATGAACACACCCCACTTCCACTTGTAATTCTTGTACCACCACACTCAAGAGTCCTCCGATACACTGTGCAAATGCATCCTGGATCACATCCTCAGCTTCGATAAAAGAAAATGTACCCCCAGATATCTCTGAAATTGAATGCATTGAAGTGGCATCATGATCAGAGCCAAACCCAAATGCATGCACTGGAATCTGCATGCCAACACCATTATTTCGATGAATGGAGTTTGGAACAAGTGACTGGTAATCTGTTCCAGTATTAGGCCTGCTATTGACTGTATATGTATCCTGCCCATCAGAGAGTAATATGATGCTGTTGACGGAGTTCTTCCACCGGCGATCAGCAAACACCTTGGCACCTTTTCTCAGGCCTTCGGCAATGTTTGTCCCCCCATTTGAAACCAAAGAATTAACAGCCTGCAATGCCTGCTGTCGTCCAGTCTCAGTCATCAACCGGAGAGGGAAGATGCGGCGTGCTGTGGAGGAGAAGGCAATGACAGACAGCCGGTCTGATGGACCGAGATTCTGAATGACAAAACCCATAGCACGCTTTAGCAACGCTAGTTTAGTACCTGCCATGCTACCACTCACATCAAGAACTGTAACAAGATCAACCGCAGCTCGAGTGTTCTCAACTGGAGGCGATGATTCAATATTTTGTCCAATATGTGGTTTTCTCCCTGAATGAGGCGCTTTGAGATGGATTAATACAGCAAAGGCATCATGAGAGGCTGATTTTGGAACAGCTGAAACCTCAGGAAATGTTTTTATCTCTACTGTATTTATCATATCATGGTCAGTTTCATTTTTTTGATGGGTAATAGAAGTTTGTTGATCCAGGGCTTCATCATCATCGAAAATAGCTGGTTCAGTAACATGGTAAAGTGACGAAATCGGCCTAGCAGCATCACCTTGAGGAGAAGGAAGCCTCCGTACAGCAGCTGACCAGCCTTCATCTCGAGCAGCAACAAGGTTAATTCGAGGTAAGTCATGAGGTATATTAGAAGTAGGACTCTGAAAAGGAACTTCTTTCCATTTTGCTCGGCAGACAGGGCAAATCTGGTTCCCATGTTTCACATTAGAAGTGATGCAATGAAAATGGAAAGAGTGAGAACATTCTGCAGTGAAAATGGCATGGCCCTGCCCTGGTTTCATTGTGTAAAGGCATATTGCACACGTACCCTGCACACAGTGGATAAAAATATTAGGAAAATATGGCCATATTGATGCACTTATAAGTAACAAAGCTCTCAGAGAAATTGAAGCAAACAGTTGGTGGAAACAACAATTCCCAGGTTCAAATCCCACTGTCTGTATGTATATATGAAGGTTTTTGACTAAAATAAATTATCACTATGATTAAAATTTTCTAACAATGAAAAACGTGGCCACACAGATATATCTATGGGGACATCGATCCCAACAATCCATGCTAATATCTGAATTAGCAAGTTATTAAAAATTAAAAGAAAAAGCACTAAATGGATTGAATAGGCGAGAATCTGAACAGTGACTCAGTAAAGTAATCATTGATAAATGTAACATTTGCAAAGGTCACTGTTACACTACAGTGTATCACACTGCACTCTTTCGTCCCGATGCAGGTCCACTAGTAAGACCATTGCATAAAAAGATGAAATTGAATGCAACCCATCTTTTTACCACAGAGGCCTAGATTCTCAGCCGAATCCACATCTTAATACAGTACAAAGGTAACAACACTAGGTCAACGTTCCCTGGTCAAAGACTTTGAGGTCACCAAGGAAAAACAAATAACAACAATCAGCAACCCCCTTTAAAAAAAGCCACCAAGACAAATTCACAACTAAAAAATTGCAAATTTCATCGAAAGAAAGCGAAACCTAACATGATTTATTCACTGGTCTACCATCTTTATCTTTATTAATCTGTATCATTATTATATCTTATAATTATTAAATAATCTATGCACTGTCATCCAATTACAAATTAGTACATCTTTCCCTGTTTATTTCTTATGGATTAATAGTACAAAGTCTTACCTGACAGGAAAAAAAAAATTAAAATTTTTATTAATATTAGTTTATATTGATTTTCATTCGGTAGATGGATTATCCTGCAACTTTTTTATTTTGTTTGTATCTGGGAAATTTCCTATCAACGGTTATGGGGTCTCAAGTGGGGATAACAAAGTAAGGGAAATGAGAGAGAGAGAGAGAGAAAAATGTGCCCACAAAATTGAACAGTGCAGAGTAAATTTGAGAAATGGACGAAACAAGAAGGGTGTAAAATGCAAAGCATGTTTTGTTGAGCCAAGCAACTGGTCCATAAAAGGGTAGGCACAGTATTCCACTTTATGCCATTCCCCACCCATAATGGAGTTGAAAATAACACAACAAAGAATAAAACGCTTCAGCAATAGTCAGAATGCGTCACACTCCACCATGCCCCAATTAAGAATGCTAAAGTGTGATTAAAGCTGAAGTTGATGTCCATCAAGTCATATCTTAATGGATAGCATGAATCATAGCATCTAATATGCCAATTTAACGCAGAAAACAAAACAAAAACGATAAAGATAAGAAATGTAATGAATGCGGCCACTGAAAACCAGAACCTGCCAGGGAGATTCACGGGTGTGTTACAGGTGAAGTAAAAAGGGCAACTTTAGAAATCAACCCAAGAAAAAACAGAGGATAAAAAACGGAACTTTATACGCAAAGGTTCAAAGGGTAATGCTAAGTTCTTCTAACCTTGGGAGATTTGGGTCCGGATTTGGGTAACCGTAGACCAGAGGACGACGGCGTGGGAGTCGATGGGCGATAGCCGGAGGTGTCTCCGGCCGGCGACACGACGCTGGGTGAGACGCTGCCGGAAAACCTGTCTGTGGCGGAGGAATCATCAAAGGTTCTTCTAGGAATGTGAACGCAGGAATCCAAACCAAGAGCCAGCTTCAATTTTCTCCACTTGCTTCCCATTTTTTTTTCTTCTTTGTGTTCACCCAAAAGGGTTGAGAGATAGATCTTCTAGAAGTGACCCAAGAGCGTGTAGAGGTTTGAATGGAAGGAGTGTGTGAGAAAAAATTGAACTTTGGGGTGGCCAAGACGAAACATGCTAGAAATGGAGATGGGTATGAAGAAGGGTAGGCTTTAGGTATAGAAGAGAAGAAGCAAAGGAAGTAAGAAGAGAGAGAAAACGGTGGCTGTAATGAATGAGTTGAGAGAGAGAAAGAGAGAGAAAGTTTGGCCCTTTTCAACTGCTGGAGTGGAGTGAAGGTATGAGATGATGAGTGGTGATGATAGGGTAGAGAGAGGCAACAAGTAGCAGCAGCAGCTTTCTTAGCTTAGATGGAATTCAATATTATTGAATTTTCTTTGGACTGAGTACCAACTCAACAAAACCACATGCATATGTATCAAATTATAGTTTAATGTAGGTTATTAATTCATAAAAAAAATATTAATATATTAATTGATGATTAATACTAAATCATTTTAAAAATAGAGGTGAAAAAAATAAAAGTCATAATATATTTTTTTTACTTTTTAAATATATATATATATAAAGAAAAGTGTTCCGATCCAATCAATTTAATAACATGTTAAAAAAATTATTATGGTTTTGAATTATTATTCAGTTTAAAATATGAAATTTTATGACGATTTTATCTATAAAAAACCAATAAAAGAAAAATAATATACGGTGTATAGTAGGACAAAGGTAATAATTGATGTGGGAAAGAGAAATGATAAATGTTACCTTGAATCTTGGTTATGCTGCAACCAATAACAGTTCATCTTATTTTAGTTCATAAGATTTTATTCAATATATGATGTACTTATATTACATAAGAGGACAAAAATTATCCTAAAATGAAAGTATGAGATGTTAATACATGTTATCATATGTTTTTTATAACATATATATGATAAAACTAGTTTCATGAAAATTATTGTTTTTACTTTAAAATAATCCAAGAATCTTACATAAATTTTGTATTGTCATTCCTGTAAGGTTTATTTAAATTCCATTTTTCTTAAACAATCTTAATTTTTAAATTCAGATTCGTCATAAGATATTTGGAATTATTTGTAAGATACAAAAATTGAAATATGTAGACACGAATTATTCTAGTTTTTTTTTTTTGGTTTGTATAAGTTTTCCTGTCGTAATTAGAAAAGTATTTTACAATAACGAAACTCAGATGTGTCATTTAATGTAATATTTTTCTCTCGTTATCAACGTCATTACGTCGTTGAATCACTCTGCATACCACCATATTTTAATTGGTGAACAGTGGTCCTTAATATTTGAAAAGAAAATAATTGAATGTTCGTAGTGATTTTTGTTTAATTTGAAGAAAAATAGACTTGGTTGAGATATTCTATATAAAAAGTAAAAAATAAATAAAAATAGGTTTCTTAAGTTAGAAATTGGATTGCTAATCATGATAATAGAAATACTTTGTTAGAAAACATACAAATTCTCAACATTGTAAATTAAAACAAAAAGGGAAATATTTTTTTTCTTAAAAAAAATAAAAAACTTAATTTTGAAACATGAATGAATGAGCCACCCACCCTATCCATATTTTCAGGCCCCCATTGTTACATGAACTGTCATGTTTATAACAACATAAGCACAAACAAAAGTACCAAGTGTTTCCGTTGAATTGGATGTCTTTGCACAGTCAAGAGAAAGATAAGTTTTACCTAGAAAAGTTGAAATTACAAAAATAAAAACTACATATTTTATTTTAATTTTATAAAACTAATAAAAAATTGTCACCCAGTTATTAAAGAAGTATTATCTTTAATTCTCACTTATAAAAATTTATTATTTTACTTTTCAATCTTTCTCATTTTATAAATATAATTCAATTTTATAAAATTAGTTTATTATATAAAATTTCGAGAGGCGATGATAACAACGTCGATACCTGCAAATACTTAAGACTTAAGATTTTATTAAAAAAATCTTAAAGAAAACAAATCTTAATGATTTCTTTGATGAAATGGCGGAAGAAACCTTAAAACAATCCATTTTTTAGGAATTGTACTTTACATTAACATCTAAATTTCATTACATCTAAATTTGAGAATAAAAGAGTAAATATTCACCCACGAGAATATTATTTATTGAATTTTTTTATATTTTTACCAATTTTAAGAATCGATATTGAAAATAATATCTAAAAATTTCGAAGATTGTATGAAATCTCAAAAAATACCGAGATTTCATTATTTACTAAACATATGACTATTTCTATATATTATAAAATTATTTTATCTATATTCAACATGAGACGTTCAACTATAAGGGTCTGAATAACAATTTTATTAAAAGAAAGAAAAACTTAATGATCTATTCGTGTCCTTTGGTATGTGACAAGATTTTTTTTTCTAATTATATTACATTAAGCTTATTATCTTAATGTAATTGAATTTAAAGAGGGAAATTACATTGCTGGTGAACTTGTTTGAAAGGATCGTGTGGGAAGCATCAAAGTGAAGAAAATGATTTGCAGTGATTCCATGTTGCCATATGTAAAATTATGTGATTTGGGAACAATTGAGTATCACCAAAAAGTGCGGTGATTATGTTGGAAAAAATCAGTGCCTTGTTGATGATAAATAGAATTAGTATATATAAAATTGCATGAAACTCAGAAGAAAAAATAATGGCAAACCAGGACTATTTAATTTGGTCAGCAATGTTATATTTTAGGCAATTTATTAGCAAGTACTCCATGTGAAGATTGAGTCTTTCCTCAATCTTTTAGGTTGGAATAATAATAATAATAATAATAACTTGTAAGTTTTGTTATTTCTTCTTACACGTCTTGTATGGATATGATACGATAATCAAATTTGAATTCTAATTATCCTCTGATTTTGAAGAAAATACCTACTTTCATTTGGTGTGGATTTGGAATTTTTTTTTTTCTATTTATAAATGGAGTCATCATGGTCAAGTTCATAGCTGTAACTAACTTGATAATTTCTTTGGTTATCGAAGGACAAAGTTTTTTTTTCATTATAATAAACTATTAATTAGGTAATAGGGGTTGCATAATTATAGAAACATTTACTAAATAAAATATTTTGTACTATTTCTTTTGTTTCGTATATTAGTTGGTTTTTGAGTTGGTGTAAAAAAGATAATTTAGAATTCTCTTTCATCGAAAGATATAATAATTTGTATATAAGATATTCATATTCATTTTGAGTTTGAGTTTGTCTTGAAAAGTATAATCTCACTATACAGTCGTATAAGCCTCTTGTTATTAATTATTATCACAAATAGAAAATTTATATTGTATTTTCATCTCGAGATAATGTTCTTATAATGCATTAGAATCTTCAAAACTTTTCTATGAACATTTTATAAACAAAATTAAGTTCAATAATATATTTTTGTTTGAGGAGAAAAAGTTTGCAAACTTACAGTTTCGTTTATTAAACTCACTTTTAACATTTGATATTATTAAAAAATTTTACAAATAAAAAGTTGTTATTCTTATTATTTTAAAATATTTATTGATGGATCTTTATAAAGGATTTACTAAAAATAGACAAACAACTTCAATAATAGTGTTGAGAATAGTTTAAGTATGAATCAAAAGGTATCCATTGGTATATATAATCATATGTGAAAAATATATATAACCTATCAGTGGTATCAGAGTCAATGGTTCGAAGTGACAACCCACATAACCATAACCATAACAAAAAAGGAGGGTCACCTATGTGACTGATCGTATGACCACAACCAAAAAGGGGTCACCATACACCTGAGGGAAAATATACCATATGAAAAAGAAAAAAACAAGGGATTGACCCTTGAGGGGAAATTGTTGAGAATAGTACAAGTGTGAGTCAAAAGGTCCTACATTGGATAGAATAGACAAAGTTAAACACTATATAAGAATAAAAACTCATAACACCATTGCCTTAAGGTTTTGGGATTAAAATGGTGTGAAATGTCTTATATGTGTAAGACTAATGTTATATAACGATATGGAACCACAATCTCACAATAATTATAACTATAACCCATATATGATAAAATATAAACCCATCAAATAGGACTTGAATGTAATGGATATAAAATAATTGATGTTATTTTTAATTCAAAACCTTAAAAAGACAATAAATTTACAAACCTTTATTTTTATATGAACTTTCTCATTTCTACCAAATGTAAAATTTATACTCACTTAAATTCGTAATATTCTTCTCCTTAAGAATAAGTCTCTCTCACATTTCACATCGGTACATTCACTCTCAAGTCTTTTGTTGTACAAATTTTTTCTACAAGAACCATAATATAGTGTATGAACATATCATCGAGTTAATCACGAGCTCACTCTGATACGACAAATAATACAAATACAATATAAACTTAATTCACATAAAAGATTAATATTATTTTCATCCTATAACTTTAAGAAAATTTATAAATATTAATATATAATTAATGTTCTACTTTTTCAATTTTATCTACTCGAATTCCGATCATGTGTACAATAAAGACTCCAAAGAAATTCATATTAAATAAAAACATCAAAAAGAAAATTGAAATATAGCCATTAAACGCAGGGCATAACAACACTCGACAAGTGTCACGTATGAAACTCTTAAGTGACGTGAAAAACATCTTACTAAATGAAGGTAACATTTATTTGGCAGAAGAAATAAAAAACATTTATTTGAGAATAAAGATTTACGGAATATTCATTTACGAATACGTTTCATAACCTTTTTCACTTTGATTGACAGAAAACCATATTCTTTTTCACAATAATTAAATGTAAAATTATAATTATTTTACAATAACCAGCGACGAATATATTATTCTTCAAAAATGTTTAATCTTACAAATCACACATTTAAATTTTTTAGAAAATCATTCTTATAAATACATACCAACCACCACCTCATCAAGAGGGGAAATAATACGTTGATTATCAGTTACGATAAATTTCTTCCAAGACATATATCTAATTGATATTTTGAATGAAATTTATCTTTGATATATTTTTATTTACAAAATTTATACATGAACCTCGTTTTATAAAATTGTAATCTAAAAAGGAAATGAATGATTTTTCCATAAAGTTTGAGCAGTGCAGAATGTGAGAGAGACTAAGGCCAACCACTCCATTGCCGGCCAATCGTTTTCTTTGTCTAAGTTATCAAAATTCAACGTGCTTCAGTTGACTACTGCTTCATATTATCATTATCAAATTTCAACATTAGTTACTGTGCACACACAACTTTCCTTTGAAGACTGCATTGTCATTATCCTCCTGCAACAATGTTTCATAACATAACCCTCATTCAATTCTCATCGTAAAATTTTCTTTTTTCTTTTGCTTTTTGCACCGTCTAATCCTTTGGTCAAAAATATCAACACTATATATAGTATATTTATAGACATGCAATACTTAATTAATTAATATTATTATTGTGATTAGAGTATATAATTTGTGGTTTAAGTAATATGAAAATGAACAATGATATGATTTTTATTTTTTGATTTTCATCATTAATGTATTATTATTTTTTAAAGAATCAATAATTCATACTAAATCACGTCAGAAAGTAAGTAAATGATAGAAGTTAAAGTATAATTTTTCTATGAAAATTTGAAGATGTCACTTTTAGACATGGAATAGAAGAGTTAATTAATTAAATGCAAGTTGTTGAGTGTTCTCCAATTAGAAGGAAACGTCTTAGACTCAACAACCTCTTGTTAATAAATGGAAACCCAAACAAAGAAAAAGAAGTTCAACAAATCACGCAACTTGTGATGGATTTCTAAATAACCTTCAAATATGAATAAGGCCAACAGAACAAGTTGACATTCATTACATGGTAAAACCACCCATCCAAGTGTTTTCTCGTATACATGCTTTTTGTAATATAAAAAAGGAAACAACTTTTAATGTAACAAAAGGAAATTAAGCTTCCTAATTAAGTAGGAGGTGATGTAAGATCATAAATAAAAACAACAATTATATATGTTATTTTTTTTTTATATAAGTGTATGTGTGCTAATTATGGATTAAAGATTTCATTAATTACTCCTTGCCCATAGTTGCTTTCTTTCTATCAAAACCCGTGACCATAAAATGGGGCATATTGTATGCATCATCTAATTAATTATGGCTTATTAATATTATATATTAACTTAATTTTGTAATTGTTCCTTTATAGTAAAAAAAAAATTGTCATTATTTTCTTATAGCTACGTTAAATATATAAATGACATAGTAGTTGGCTAATTCGTGTGGGATCCAGCTCATGCTTTTAGAGTTTATAAAAGCAATTACAAAATAAATTTGTTCTTATTTAGATACCTCAACTACTAGGGTTAGAGCTTGGTGGTAGAGACAAAGTATTCAAATGTATCCCAAAAATGTTCATTTTTTAGGGCTAGCTTGTGGTTTTTAAACTTATTCTATTTTTAAATAGTTTGATTCGTTTTTTTGTGATCACCCCACACAAATTCAGGAAAGAATGTGCGAGTATTTCAATGAAAGAGAAGACTGAATTTGGATCTTGATGACTAAATTGTCCAAGATCATGAGAACTAACTAATCAAAATTTGTGTGTTTGAAAGTCAAAAAGACTATTTCATTAGAAAAAAACTAATAAAAATTTAGAAAATACATCTTAGTTTTGTATCTAATAATGGGAGTACCTAGCCACGATACAATTCAAATAAGAGAATTTAAGTTTTTCTCAATCATACAAATTCAACTAATTTGATGGATATTTCAATAAAATAATTAAATGAAAAAAATATAACATTGATAAGATTTGAGTCCATTTTAGTTTATATTTTTCAACATAAAATATTAAGATAATAAATTTATTAATCTTCTTTCATGTATATTATTCTGTTAAATATGTTTTTTATCCTTTCTTAACTTACTTTAAGTGAAAATTAAAATTAATCTATCTATTTAAACCAATTTAACTTCTTATATATAAAAATACGTGAATTTAATCATTTTAATCCAGTTTTGTTAAATTTACTTGACATTTCAAACGCTTTCTTAACTAACATTAAAACGAAGATGTGTTAAACGAGATAAACAACTTAAATATTATCATGAAACATGTTTGAAACGTCAAATAAACTTAACAAAACTTGGTTAAAATGACTAGATTCGCGCATTTCTAGAATTGGAAAACATAATTGAGCTAAAATTTTCGAATATTAACTAACTTTTACTGGAAGTTAAGAGATAAAAAATATATTTAACCAAATTTATCATTTCTATTTAATATCAGACTTATATTTGAATTTCTAATACAGTTTAACAAAATGGAGTTTACTCTCTCTTATATATTTTGTAAATTTTTTTTTTTTTTAAGAAAATGTCTCAATGATTTGTTGTTGAAGTATTTTAGTCAACCGAGAGTTGTCGGTGAGGGAAAGAGATAGAGAGTTATGCAGATCCAATCTAGACTCCACTGAAGAGAAGGCTTGTTTGGTTGATCACTAAAAAAGGCTTGAGAAAGAATATACCGTGTTTGGTCAAAATGAAAAAAAAGTTGTGTTGGGGAACACACATGAGTGGCTTTTTAGCATAATCGCCACTCATGCTCCTATGGACCTTATCATATTCCTCCACCAATATTCAACACTCACACTCATCACAAATCACTTCAACTTCATCATCACAAATGTGTAAAATTCTTTTATATTAGTAAAAAAAAAAATCTTATTTTATTTTTTCTCCTCAAAGTTATCTTCTGCCACCCCAAATCTTAATGAATCAATTTGTATGGTAGCTTCCTTTGTGAACCATCACCACAATGTGAGAATTGTACACTAATTATTATAAGTAAGAAGTTTAACGAGGGTGCTCAAATTCCTCGTCAAAAGTGACTCATGAGAAAAGTGTAACCATATATTATATATAATATGAACCAACCATAGAGATACCAAATCATAATTAAAAATTAACCAATCAAAATATACCATAAGGTGATATTTGTTTCTAGTTTTTGCACGCTAAAGCAAATTCTTTGTTGGTTTGGTTTGACATCATATATTTAAAGGGGGAAACGATAAATATTCAACTAATCACCCACTAGAAAGTAGGTATACCCTATACGCTTATCGGAAGTGATGCCAACAAATCCTCTAAAACATTTTAAAAATATATTTCACTTTTAATACAATAAAAAAATCTTAATGTATAAACTTTAACAAGAATTAATATGTTTTTTATCTCCTAACTTTCAATAAAAATTAAAATTAGTCCAATTTAGTCTCTAAATTTTAGAAATGTGCGAATCTAGTCATTTTAACTTTTAATCAAATTTTGTTAAATTTATTTAACATTTTAAACACATTTCTCAACTAACATTGAAATGAAAACGTGTCAAATGATGTAAATAACTCAAATACTATCATGAATCACGTTCAAAATATCAAATAAATTAATAAAATTTAGTTAAAATGACTAAAGTCATGCATTTTTAAAATTGTGAGACTAAATTAAGTCAAAATTTCAAAGATGAATTGATTTCAATTTTTACTAAAAATTAAGAGATAAAAACATATTTAACTCTTTAAATAATATTAATTTTGTTCAAACTTTGTTAATATAAAATAATTATGTGTTTGATCTTTAATAATTGTTACGTGTATTTATTAAAGAAAAAAATAAAATTAATATAAACTAACTTTGTAGTTGTCTCAAATCTACTAAGGTGTATTTTAAATCATAATTGTGAGTTATCAGGAGCAATTATCTAAACTCTACTCATATGTATTCCAAATCCATTATTTTTATATGTAACTAAAATTCATAACCCTAATATTAAAACCTTTTATGAATGTTGGCATTCAATCATTTGAGGGCAACTAGGGATGGTTTTGATGGATTATTGATTTGGTATGGTTTTGTTCTTCTTTTAAACATGCTCAATGCATATTCTATTGACTCATTCCTATAAAGTCTTGGAAATAAATATAGTAAATAAGAAAGACATTTTAACCCTAGAAGGAATCTTGGAGGATTCTATGGAGATGGTAACCCATCCTCTATGGCAATTGATTAGTGGCAAGTATATATGGTCACAAAAAGGACATAACTTTTGCCTCTAATAAAGTTATTGGAACTAAGAGCCCTATCTTTTAAGGAGGGTCCCTTCTTCTAGGGGGAAGACACAAGTCCAAACAAACATGGGCTATGAGTCATGGCTTCCCCATTTTTCTATTCTGGTTTTTTTTCAAAGTGGAATAGTGGGTGCTTCATCTTCTTTTCTTACCCTTTTTCTTTCTTTCTTCTTTTTCCTCTTCAAGTTAGGTTTTTGAGGTGGGTTAGCTGTGTTTCTTACATTATGAGACACGTTTTCAACTTCTAATTCTTCCCCCATGCCTTTAGCTTAAGTGAATGACCAAAAAGAAACCTTAACTAATTTGAATAATTTAATGGTTAGTATTAGAAGTAGGCTTTAAGCCTAATTCAATCCTACAAAACTGGTTTGTAAAATGAAATTTACATTGTTTTATTTCTAGTCAATGTGGAACTTCCAATGATTAGATATAGATTAAATATGAGTAGATACACTACTTTAAGTACTTTCAAAACTTGTCACTTTTATAACTAATTTGCTCTTTCTAAAATTTGATCAACCTCTTTTAGAAAACAAGAGAAACATATATAATGTTAAGTGAACTACTAAATGTCGATATTTTAGATTAATTTAGATTATTAATTATATTTCTTTTTCTAACAAACTCTAATATATGAAATATTGTTGAAGATGATAGTCTCGTATTCTACTTCAACCAACATGATACTGGTCTCTAGTGTGAAAATTTTACATTAATAAAAAAATAGTGTTACTATAAAAAATGACATTTTTTTCTATTATAGATTCTTCAATTTATTAAATAAGATGTCAATCTCACTTATAATACTATGATTAATTTAATAAACATGTCATTACTTATAAGATGTTTCACCAGAGATGCATTTATTTTTATCTTGGTTACTATTTTGTTAACTATTATCATATTTAATTAAAATAGTTAGTTTATTGAAGAAGAGTGCGGACTGAACAAACCAAACAAGATGAAGTGATGATAGAATTTGGCTTCCAAAAGTTTTGGCCAGCTGTTACTAATTCTTATGTTTTTGGATACTTATTCTATATTTTCAAGCACTAACTTTATTCGTAAAAAAATATTATATATATTGAATATGAACAAATTCAATAAAAGTAAAATAAATTTTCTTTGAGTTATACAAGTTAATTTATACAAAATTCCATATATAACTTCTCTAGATTTTTTATAACTTGTGTCGGTGAAAAGTAATTGGGCCATAAAAGGAAAGAAATAGCCCATGTTGATACAATGCTGTTTTTTTTTTCTTTCTAATCTTGTTTTACTTTTCAGAAGTTTATTTCATATTGTATTCACCTAGTTGAATACAATCGACGGTTCAGGCGAAAATCAATCTATCATTAGTAAAAAGTTTTTTTTTTTTTTTTAAAATAACTTCAACCATGTATTTTCAAATTGCTTTGTCTTTAATGTTATGTTGACGATGAAAAGTGTAGTTAGAATTAAAGCCCAATTAGTAAATCAATTTTATTAATTTACTAGCGGCCTAATATTGGAGCTACGAGTTCGCATATAACTAATGTTCTATAATTTTGTTTTTCAAATAATAATTTTGTCATTAAATAATTAGATTCAAGAATTTATTTATTTTTTAGATAGATTGCATAAATTTGTACAAATGAGGACTTTCATATTTGTGGTTTCTCATGCATGGGTTTCACATGTGTTTTGAGAACTAAGTATCTATCAAATACAAATTTATTATGTGGCAAACAGAGTTACAAATTTTCCGCATCATCATTGGTAATTTTGATGTGTTAACTAATAACATACTCTTTGTAAAAAAAAAAAACTATAACTTGATTATCGCATGATTAAATACCATTCAATCGTGAGTTTGTAAATTTTTTTCGTGATGATACTTGACCACTCATTTATTATAATTATAAGAAATGTTACACTAAATTTATCATATAAATAGTCTATGTTGGGTATCTAATACTTTGGAAAAAATAGTAAATATATATTTTTTAAATTAATTTTTTCCCAAATTGTAGGAATCCAAGCCTACATAATTTGAAATACCATTTAAGTATTAGCGTGTAAATTTTTTTTATAAGGTATATAAGGTAGTTAACCACTTATTTATTATAATTATGAAAAAAAGTAACATTGACTTTGACACATAATTACTCTATGTTTGGTACCAAATACTTTGAAAAACATAATCAATATATATTTTTTAAATTAATTATGTTTTTCAATTGCAAGAGTCAAGTCTACGCATTTTGTAAATACTATTTAATCATGTGGTTGTAAAAATTCTTGAAATGTATAGTCAACCACTCATTTATTATTATTATTATGAGAAAAGTATCACTAAATTTGTCACATAATTACTCGACGTTTGTTACCTATATTTTGGAAAGAATAGTTAATATATATTTCTCAACTTAATTTGTTTTCAATTGCAAGAGTCCAAGCATACACATTTTTAAATATCATTCAAATGTAAATTTGTAAAAATTCTTCATAAGATATACAATATAGTTAACTACTCATTTATTATAATCATGAAAAAAAGTAACACTATGTTTATCACATAATTACTCTTACTCTATGTTTGGTACCTAATACTTTAGAAAAAATAATAAATGTATATTTTTAAAGTTACTTTTTTTTCCAATTACAATAGTCAAAGTCCACGCATTTAATAAATACCATCCAACTGTGAGCTTATAAAAATCTCATAACGATACAAGTTAATTAACTATTCATTTATTATAATTATAAAAAAATTAACCGTACACTTACCACATAATTACTTTATGTTTGTCTCCTAATAGGTAATCTGCACTTGAAAGCTCTTCTTCCCCCTCACTATTAACACCCTATTTGCATAAGAAGCGCATTAATATTGCACCAAAAGTCATAATTAAAAGGAATACTGTAACATCCTTTTTTTAACAAACTATATTATTTATTTTAAATAAAACACTTAGAAAATATTATATATTTTACTAATATTTTGTATTTTATTATGATGTAGTCTAAACAGTAAAAATATATTTTATCATGATATACTTTTTACTTATTAAAAATAATTATAAGAAGAAAAAAAAACTAATAATATATATATATATATATATATATATATATATATATATATATATATATATATAAAAAATTTTTTAAAAAAGATAAAAAATATATATAGAAAAGAAAAAAAAAGAAGAAGAAAGGATAAGAAGATAGTAAGAAAGGATAAAAAGAAAAAAAGAAGAAGATAAGATGAAGAGATAAAGATTGTCTCTTCATTAATGTAGGTAATGATGGTAATGATGATTCGGAAAAGGATAAGCATGTGTAGCTTATATATATACATATGTATGGAGATGAAATGAAGTGAAGAGAAGAAGTTACGTAAAGAAAGTGAGAAAGGGAGAAAAAGTGAGAAAGAAAGAAAGGAGAGAGAGAAAGAGAAAGAAAGGAGAGAGAGAAAGAGAAAGAGAAAAATATGGAAAGAAAGTTTAGAGCAAAGATTCAAATAGATCCTAATTCTCTTCAAATATTATTAGTGTGCTCTTCAATCAATAAGAAAATTACATGTACATTTTATTTTATTTTATGTTCTTTGTGTATAGTTTATACAATGACATGATTTGATAGTCATCACATTTTATGACCATTGAAAATATCCAAGAGTATGTCAGTTGAGTGAGAGTTAAGTTTGGTTTCAATAAGTTGAGATTAAACCAGTGTCAAAGTGTTTGTATTTGGGAAGTCACAGTTTGGTACACTGCGGGATGAAAGGCAGGGACCATGGTGGGGTCTAAGGAAGTTTTACCAAGTAGGTG
>Ga0214542_1000315_pt1 | contig 82616 bp, 35 predicted proteins | sample CNSS1metaG_FD_160096 | JGI IMG/M metagenome (GOLD analysis project Ga0214542, IMG submission 160096) | Root nodule microbial communities from cowpea collected in UCLA plant growth center, Los Angeles, California, USA - CNSS1 | ecosystem: Host-associated > Plants > Roots > Nodule | place: USA...
TATATATACGCGCAAATTATGTGATATGTTTTTAATTTTTTTAAGTTCAAGTGAATTTTGAAATTAGTTTTTTTTTAAACTTTATATCAATTTAGTCATTCATCTTTAGAAATACGTGAATTTAGTTCTTTTTACCAAATTATGTTAAGTTTATTTGACATTTTATACACATTTTATGATAATATATTTGAGTTAACATTGAAGTGAAAATGAGTCAAACGGTGTAAACAATTAAAATATTATTTTGAAATGTGCTTGAAACGTTAAATAAACTTAATAAAATTTGGTCAAAATGACTAAGTTCACACATTTTTAAAGATAAATGACTAAATTAATTAAAATTTTTAAAAATAAACTAATTTCAAATTTTACTGAAATTTAACAACCAAAAACATATTTAATTTAATAATATACTAATAATTTACTATGAACTCAATTAATTTACGATGAACTCAATTATCAGCTCTTTGTTTATGCATGGATACTCCGGAAGTGAGTATTTCCTGATGCAAAACTTGACGTTTTTCTTTAAAGTAAGCATGAATGTAAAAGTTGTTTACATTATACTAGTAACTTATTTGAAGATGAATCAAATGAAGTTAGTGGAATAAATATAGTTTAGAGTTGGTGATTATTGGCTAATTGGTGGGATCAAACAAACTGGGTTGAGACAGTGTATTATATATAAAGCAATTAAATCAATAATTATAGAAATTAAAATAATAAATAGTATGAGAAAGACAATGCATCATAAAACCTAAAAGATAAGACATGTTATAGAAAAAGAGATTTGGAAGCAACATTGACCCCACAGGAATACCATTGTCTTAACTTTTATAGTGCAGAGAAAGACAGAAAAACTTATACTATTATTAGCTGTCAAAGATTATAACTTATTATATCCTTTCAAAAACCCACACCAAGCTCTTGGTTGTCACCAACTTCACCATATCACTACATCAAATGCAACATGTCTTTCCACTGTAACATAGTTTTATGTATGTAATTATTTTTTCTGTTATAGTTATATAATTATGGGCTATATTATAAATACAAGTGCTTAATTATAGTTTAGTTTTTAATGCAAAACTATTTTCTTTGATTCTTAAAAGGTTTTTATCATATATAACAATATGAAAAAATGGTTAAATTTCACCTATATTAGAATCAAGTTGGTGAAATTCTTACAACCATAAATATAAGTTGTAATTTGCACACTGGAACTGATCTTTTCCACCGATACAATTTCATAAAAATTATTATTTATAAGTAACAAATTGTAGAATATGATAACTTAAATAACTAAAAACTCACAATAATATTTATTTTTATAGATAGTTAATTATTTATTAGTATCCCGAAAGTAAAATAATGTTCTCTTTACAGCAATTGAACCCTAAACTCACCACTTTATAACGTGATAATAAACATGGAAGGATATGCATCTACCAACTAAACAAAACCAACCATTTTAGAAGAGATAGCAAACTTTGTTGGAAGACCAACATCGACTAGAAATAAGGTCAATTCATAATATATAGATGAGGTACAAATTTCATCTTACAAATCAATTTTGTGAGGTTGAGTTAGGTTTAATACCCACTTCTAATAAACTTAGATTCCTTTTTTTGATGCAATATTAAAAAGTTGATTACCATTTATTTTTTTCTGTACTGGTTCAGATTATGCTAACTACAGAATCATGACAGATGGTATAATCAAACATTATATACCTGCCACTTATTTTGGGTATGAACTATAACACTTTCTTCTGCAATGTTTTGAATAAAATTATCCAATTAAAAAACCATATTTCAAACGTGCTTTTGTCAAGAAGATAATCACAACTTGGTCACTTCATCAGTCATCACATGACATCATATGTGATATTATTCTTGTGTGTTTTTACTAGGGCACTCTAATTAACATATACCAACTTTGTGTTTAATTAACTAAAAGCTACTCTATTTTTTCAACATGCAAATAGTAAGTAGTTGATTCAAATCATAATAGTGGTTCATTAGAATAAGTTTCCGATAAAGTTGAAATCGATTTTCTTGATATTTTCTTCAACAGTTAAAAATGACACCTTAGTTTATTTTCAGTACAAAATGTTATTTCTAATCAGATGCTGCTTTGGTTCTGCGAGCATGAAAATCGACACTGTAAAATTCTCTTAACAGAAACGTTATCATCAGATGATAATTGAAAAACATAGTTCCAAACTAAAATCTGTACAAAACCAGTGACAGAAAAATATCACAGAAAAGCAGAATATATATAACTTTTCTTTGGCTCCCAACTGATATAGACCCTCAAAATCAGAACCAGTGTTTATACAATCTATCAACCTGGAAATGATTTATTCTTAGAAACAAAGAAGAAAAAAAAGTGATGATGAATTCCTAAAATGATTCCTGATAAACCTCTTTCTGCATCTCTAACTGTTTGTAGAAGTTCCCAATGAAGGCTTCAGCTTTCGCAAACAACTCTTGCCCATGAACTGTTTCAATTTCCTCATCTATCTGTTCACTTTCTCCACCTTCTATGATCAAAAGATTTGGCATTGAACTACACTTTTTCACCTCATCCACTTCACTGACACCAACAATCTTCTCATCAGAAGAAAACACTTGAACAACCTCAGTCTTAATTTCAGTGTGGTCTGTGTTGAATGCTTCTTCCTTTTCCTCTTCAGGTTCACACACTTCAACATGTTGCTTTGTGACTTCTAAAGGCTTAGAAAAAACTGAGAGAAGACCAGCTTCTGCTCCTAGTGCAACGATGAGAACGTTGAAGATGAAGTAAAGGAAGGTTGGCCTGAGAGAAGAAGGTAACAAGGGTGTGATCCCAAGGAGAAGAGCAAGGAGAAAGAGCACCACAACTTCAAATTTGTTCAATGTTTTCATGGCTTTGATGAATGCAAGGAAACTATAAATGATGAAAAAGATAGAGAGAATATAAAGTGTGGGATTGTGAAGATGTAAATAGAAGAATGAAGAAGAAGGGTGGCAGAAAAAGACAAACAGTGAAAGCCACTTGCATCAGTGTTAAGAGTTGTTGCCAGTGTTTTAGTCAACAAAAGTGCTAACATATTGTAGGGGCTAAAGTTCTAAGAAAATTCTCACCAATTATAGGCACCAAAACATTTGCAAAAAGAAAAGGAGAATTATCATGATTTTTTTTTTAATTTTTAGAAAATTTTAATAAATGTAATTTTTTTTTATTTTAAATTTTTTAGTTTTTCAGTTTTTTAATAATTTGAATGTTCTTGTTTAAATAAATAAGGTCAATTACCATCTACTGAAAAATGTTAGTTACAAAAACTGTTATTTCAACTTTGTAAAGATTCATAGATAAACACTATAAACTTCAATCAATTTTTTTTTGTTGATATAGTCATAAATAGTTTCTCCAACATTAATTAAAAAAATAATTTATCTCAATGATAATTAAAAATCCGTACATGAGTTGGAAAAATGATCTCATTGAGATTATTAAAAACTTTAATTGTTGTTAATTGAATATTGAAAATAACAAAGAAATGGAAACTAATATCTGCTGATTTTTATTAACATTAGTTTATATCGAAAAATAAAAACTTTAAAAATAATGATAAAAAATCATTGTAATTGACTTTAATAATAATAATAATAATAATAATAATAATAATAATAATAATAAACTGTCTGCCACTATTCAAAATATTAAAGTCAAGTTAACAGGACTAAAAAGAAGAGACAATACGGTGAGAAAAAAAACATTTTTAGATGGAGTTTATTTGGAGTTCAGCTTTTAATAAATATTTAAAAAGTTTAACTTTAATAAAGAGGAGTCTTTTAAATCAACAGAGAATGTTAATTTTTGTAACTTTTGTAAAAGAAAGAAAAAATAGTTGACATATTCACTTACCAAAATTAAAAATTATCACTTAGTTTACAGTTCAATCTGATTGAATTTTCTTAGAGCGTTTATTCATTTTAACGGTTGAAATTAAAGTTTTTAATATTGACTAATCAAATTATTTTGTAAATTTAAACAAAAATCTATATTCAAACCGCATATTTTATTATAAACTATTTTAAAACTTTTATAAAAATAAATTACAGTGAAAATTTCTTCTTCCAAGTATAAGACACGGTAAGACGGTATTTACAGGGCAATTCTATGTTGTATTTATGTAAATAGTATTGATTAAGAATTTTGTTTAGAAAATTAACGATAATACAATATTTTATACAATTGGTTGAAAATAAAACTATTAAATATTAGAAAAAAGTTAAATATGTCTTTGGTCCCTCAAATATTAGTGAATTTTAGAATTAGTTCTTCTTAAAAATTTTATACCAATTTAATTCTTTATTTTTAGAAATGCGTGAATTTAGTCATTCTTACCAAATTTTGTTAAGTTTATTTGACATTTTAAACATATTTTATGATAATATTTAAGTTAACATTGGAGTGAAAATATGTCAAACTGGATAAACAATTCAAATACTATCATGAAATACACTTGAAACGTAAAATAAATTTAACAAAATTTGGTTAAAAGGACTAAATTTACATATTTTTAGATATGAATGACTAAATTAATCAAAATTTTAAAAAGAAATTAATTTCAAATTTTAAAAAAAATATATTTTAAAAAAAAAGATAGATTTAGTTATCTAATCTTTTGAAGATCAATTTCATCCTGTCGTGTCAGCACATGACAGTTACCTAACATAAGTCACTTGGAACCTTTTTTTCCCTTGTCTTTACTTTGTTATGTAACTATTAAGTAGTTCATATAAAATACTTTTTATTAAAATCTTGATTTTATAAATTCTACCAAGTGCATTTTGAAATTGTCCTGGTTAAGAGGATTTGTTTATTTTGTTCACGAAAAAAGAAGGAAAAAATGAGTTTTGGACTGTAGATGAGGAAGAACGTGAAAACCAGAAATTATGAGAGCGCCATACAATTTGAAAAATAGGAAAAATAACGGTTAATAAGGTAATTTTCTGTACATAACAAAGAAGGAAAGGGGAGTGATTATAGCAAGAAAAGGGAGTGAAAATAGTAAAAGTCTTCTTTTTTTGTTTTTGTGAACTAAAATTTGGGTGAAGCCCGATGAAGCCCTAATGAGCCCTGTCTAACCATGGATTGGTGGGTCAGGACAAGGCCACTGCTTCCAAATGTAAACATATAGTAAAGCAGAGAAAGTTCAATGATACATAAAAATAAAATCATCAATAATAATGCATAATATGAAAATTTTATTTTAAAAAAATAAAATATATTTCTATTACCACAATATTGTTTTTTTTAAAAGAATATCCCTCGTTTTAATAAGTGGTGTTCACGAAATTAGGATTTCCATAACCATTTAAATGTTTTGACAAACATTGCATGGCCCCATAAATTTTAATTTTTGTTTTCGTTGCAACTCTGAATCGTTGAATTTTAATAACGAAACCCAGAATTGTTTGGCCTATTTCTATTAAGAAAACAAAAAAGATTGTCACCTTTTTCAACTAAGAAAAATAAAAATTCTTAGAATTGGAGCAATAAAGTGATGAATGTGGATGGTGATCGTGAAAAGACGATGCTAACGCCAAAAAGTTATCGAACAACGTAGACAGCTATGATAAATAAGAAACATGGATCAAAATTTGGATGATGTTAAAAACCATAGTTATCTCAAAATGCCGTAATTAACAATTATTATTATTTTAAATATTATATTATTTTTAATTAATATTATTAATATCATTGTAAATTTTTACCAACATATTACATGAAAATTAAGTATAATTTAAACTGTTATATAAAGAGGATTTAGTTTTTTGCTATAAACATGTTTTTTTAAATTTTACTATTTAACAAGTAATTGTTTACGAATTTTACCTTTAAGTGACTTTTTTATAAAAAAATATTAACATTTTTAATTTTATATATACTTTCTAGTTGATGTGACACTTTCAACACATCTTCTCACGTTAATTACTCTAATATTATGTTAGAAGTGGACTTTAAATCTAACTTAACCCCATAAAACCGATTTCTAAGATGAAGATTGTATCCACTTATATATTATGAATTGACATTATCTCTAGTCGATATGAAACTTCTATCACCGTATATAATTCTAACTAGTGGGATTTTTGTTGGAGTGTGAATTTGAGTTTAAAGTAATGAAAACGAATTTTTTTTGTGGAGACGTGGATTGAGGATGAGTGGAGAGTGTTTGTGGGGTGATGAAAGGAGCAGCCAAAGAGATATTTTTGTGGCCATTCATTCACCTCGAAATTTCATGGACTCAACTTTTCCGTTTGTTGTTGAAGATAAACAAATTTCAGAGCTTAGGTTGCCACATATTTCTCTTCAAATCTCACTATAGACAAACCATGCAACTCAACAACACTTTATGTCCACAAAAATATCACATTTCTATATTAAAAGAATTAAGAATAGTAGTGCATCACACAAATTTACGTGTATTTATTATAACGCCTCATTCTTTTCTTCCTTTTCAAGTTTACATGTGCTTTTGGATTGCTTAAAAAAGGTTTTGATGGAGACTCTAGTACATTTCAATTATGATCCGCTTCTTCTACTTTTGCTGCTATCTATATCAATTTCGTTTATGTCATTAGTTAAACCTTTTATTTCTTAATCTTATAATTAATGGAAAGGCTAAATATGATTTGTATCTTCAAATTACTATTAAAAAATTACGTTTTGCTTTTTAAATTAAATTATAAATTATTTTATTTCTCTACTCTGTGAAAATTGTGTAAAATATCCTTTCTAACTAAAAACATGATGTCAAACTCAGCAAAATAATTAAAAAGAATTAAATAATGAAATATATATATATATATATATATATATACATATATATATATATATATATATATATCACTTTTAATTTAAGTTTAAAGAAATCTCCCGATAAAGATAACTGATAATTAGTTAAACCTATTAACAATAAATGCACTGTATATCATTATGAAAACTGTTTCGAACTGAATTAGTTTTAATTTTAAGATAAAAAAATACCAAGAAACCGAACAAAAATATGAGAAACATGAAATAGTTAAAGACCACGCGCTCTGAAAAAATGATTATTCGAGAATATTCTAATATAATTTAAAATTATAACTTGATTCACGTGAAATGAAAACATCCACGAAACAGATTTATCATTTGATTAGGTGACGTACATAAATAGTTACTTGTTGCGAAAGTTCGCGTTATGTTTAGTTTGCGGAATTTCACTATTATTTTTTAGTAAAAGTTTATATTTATTATCGTGTTTTTTATATTTATCGAATATAAAATCTGTATTTTATTTTCATTTTTTTGTCAAGCATTATATATTTTGGTCAAATATATATAACTGTAGAAAAATAAAATAAAATTAAAGAAATATAATAGTATAAAAGCTTCAAGATAAAAAAAGAATACTTTTTAATGTTAAAAAATATGGTACCAAAAATGAAGAAAGTCTCGATAAGTAACAATAATGATAGTATGAATACACATATAGAAGATATATGTACATGTATATCACATTTTTATAACAAATTTACAGCAATTAAATATTGCCTATATTTATATTTATTTTAACTCGATTAAATTAATTTGCATATAACATGATCATGATATAGCTTGATGTCATCATGTGTCGCATAAGTAAACAATAATTTCGTAATAATATCGTTTAAATATCAAAGTCGAATGGTCTTAAAAAATTTGAAAAATAAAAAATGTGTAAGACAAATAAAAAAAATAAACGAATAAAAATAAAATAGTAGCATTTTTAAAGATTAAAAAATATTTAAGATTTAAATATAGCATACCGTATATACATTTAATTAAAATTTAATATTAAATAACATATTGTTAAATGATAATAAAAAATAGTAGTATTTGTATAATGTTGTAGTTGGAGTTTATATTAGAACACGTTACACAAGTCATTAATCAACAGAGTATGAAAATTAAATTAACCGAAACATTTATATCATTATTATATGCGAAATGTTTAGAGAATAAAAAACTCTAAACGTAAATATCTATTCTAAATAAATAAAGTTCATAATTATTTATTAACCTTCAAAATAATAGAAACCGTTATAATAGAAATAAGATAAATCATAACATATAAGAAGAAAGAGTTACGAGATAATCATTATGTGAATTTGACTTAATTTTATTAATATTAAATCTTTATTGTAAATTTTGTCAAAAGAATATATATATATATATATATATATATATAAAAGTTCATTTACATTTTCACTTTATCTTTATACTTTTATTATTTTTCTTATCTACTTTTGTGTCAATTCAACATTATGATGATGTAACCGTGATACTATGATGTCTATGATGTCATTATGATATATTCTTTTATTAATAAAGATTATTTCTCTAGATTTTAATGCTTATGTAATAACTACCGATGATGATTTCAAAAGATAGCTTTGCAAAAATATTTAAAAAATAAATTTAAATGGTGAAAATTATAAAGTCGAGTTTCAATGATGATTTGCAAGACATAAATATTAATCATTTAAAACACTAAATTTTTAAAAGATAAAAAATAAATTTGAAAGATTAAAATGATATTTAATTATAGTAAACAAATGAGAATTGAATCTTATTAAGCAAAAAGAAATGTGGTGGGGTTGGATTTGGTGGCAGAAAGAAGACCAAAAACAATGGTGTTGTTGCTAGTCAAAGAAGGACAATAATTAAAACAGTTTCCCAAACATAATTGGAATTTGGTTGATATACATAGGGAAGCTGCATACACAAATTTTCTAGTACTAAATTCTATACATAATTTAATAATATGGTATGGTGTAATGATACTTCGTTCAATTTAAGTTATATATCCGTCTTTGATAATTGTTGTATCCGATATTTTAGGATACTTCAATAATACTTATTAATGAAGTATCTAATTTATAAGGTCGTAATACACTATAATACAATTTTTAAATAATGATCGATTTTAGTGATAAAATAATTAATCACTATATAGTGACCAAATTAACAACTAAAATAGTTTTAAAAAGTTATAATTGGTCTTTAAATTGATAATTAAAATAGTTTCAACTATGAATTGATTTTTAAATTGGTCATTAACATTAATTATTAAATTTTGGTTACGAAAATAATTGGTCTCTAATTAAGAAATTTGGATTCATACATTAAAAATCATATATTTATTTGTTTATAAGAATTATTGTACATTTTTCAATATTCATATATCACGTATTGTATTTTATTATTTTGAAAATAAACGTTGACGAATCAGATACGTGTGTCGTATCTGATACACGTATCGTATCTATGCATTATAAATAATGTGTAATCTTTATTAAAAATTTAATCAAAATTGAAATTGAAATTTTTTTGTTTTGGTTTGGTATTAAATAAAAAACCCGCTCGAGTGCGAAACTAACTACAAATATTTTAGGTAACAATTTTATATTTCCATGATAAAATATCTTATCGAATGGCTGCTTATGTGAATTGTTTTTAAAATATTTTGTGATAGCAGAAGATATTTGAAAAGAAAGATTAAGATAAATTGTTTTGAGATTATAATTGAGATGAGAAGTGAGAAGTGAGAGAAAAAAAGATTCTGTAGTGAATATTCGTGGAAGAAGGAGCATTCTCTCTCTTGGTCCTCAAATAGTGGTCCTTCTTTTACGTAAAATAATGTGAAGAAAAACCAAACACAAACAAACCAACGAAACCACCCTCTCTCTTTCAATTATTGTCTCTTCTCTCTCACTCTCTGCTATTTCATTCAGCCATTGTTCCACTTCCAACACACAACACAACACAACACTTCGATTCAACAACCTTTCTCTTACCTTTGTTCTTAACTCTTAAGTCTTATCTATCTATATAAGAAGAAAGGTAGCTCCTTCTGTGTCTCACAGTCACAGAAGGGTCATCGAATCGAAGTGAGAGAAAGTTTGCATGTGGAAGAGTTCATCGAGAAAAGAGAAAGAGAAAGAGAAAGAAGAGGTGATTGGGTTGAAACCCGGGGTTGAAGCGTTGCAGACATCACGGCTATTCTAAGAGTCTATCGCTTTCTCAGTCATGTCCCAACTGTACGACGGAATGGTTGCATAATTCTCGCCAACCCTTCGCCGCACGGTGGACGTGGTGCGCTGCCTTCAGAAGGTGGTAGTCCCTCCGACCTCCTCTTCCTCGCCGGTGGTGGTTCCTCCTCCTCCTCCTCCTGCTAGCTTCTTCTTTTCTCCTCTTTTCTACTTAGTCAACTGCTTTAACAAAACACGCGCCCACACTCTCTTTCTTTCTTCTCCTTCTTCTTCTTCTTCTTCTTCTTCTTCTTCTACTTCTTTTTCTTCTTTGATTTCGCAAAATGATGCTCAAAATCAAGAGGGTTCCTACTGTCGTTTCCAACTACCAAAAAGATGAAGCCGGAGACTCTTCTCGTCCCGTCGGAGGTTGTGGTCGGAATTGCCTCAAAGCTTGTTGCATTCCAGGTCTTTCTTTTGCTCTAACTGATTTTCATTACTGTTATTAGTCTGCTTATACGTTATATGTTAAATTAATTGGCTGTATTGAAGTTATTGAGAGGGTAAATTACTTGCTGCATATGTGAAATAAAGTTTACGAATTTAGATTTGAGGAGTGAAACTAAAGTTTGGGAAAGTAATTGAAAATCTTGTAACTAAAGACCTTGTTTTTTATTTTAGAAAAAAATAAACTTTTTTTTTTGAGGTAAGCAAACGGGTTACGAAACTGACTTTGGAACATCCCGTGTGAAAAACCAAATCTAGTGGTGGTAGTTGAAAAGAAAAAGAACGGTTCATATTTTAATATATTCACGATTTGTTATTATGAATATTCTTGTAATCTTCACAATAGATTTTCTCATCAACAAATGATATATTATCTGACTTTATCCTCTACAGTGAGTTGGATCCAGGAATCTTTTATTTTTTTTTTTTCTTTTTTCCTTTTCTTTTTTGTGATTTGTGTCTTTGTTTTTGTTTACAGATGCAAAGCTTCCTCTGTATGCTTTTAAGAAGGTTAATGGAAAGGATTTGGCTATGCATGAATGCGGGGAGCCTCCCGTGGCATTCCTGGACTCGCTTCTTCTTGGAGAGGTAACCATGGAATTTTGGTGACGGAGACCGGTTAACATGATGTTTTTCTGTTACCCTTTGTTGTAAAGTGTTGTTTACCTTTTCATGGCAGTGGGAAGAACGCATGCAGAGAGGACTTTTCCGCTATGATGTTACTGCCTGTGAAACCAAGGTTCGCTTCGTTTTCCTTTTTCTAAATTCTTTGTTTTTCTTTGCATAGATATGGATTGTGTGATTTACGAGTGTGATGTGATTTTGGTGTAGGTGATTCCTGGTGAATATGGTTTCGTTGCTCAGCTTAACGAGGGTCGTCACCTCAAGAAGAGACCAACTGAATTCCGAGTGGATAAGGTTCTGCAACCCTTTGATGGAAACAAATTCAACTTTACGAAAGTTGGGCAAGAAGAGGTCATCTTCCAATTTGAAGCTAGCGACGACGGACAAATCCAGTTCTTCCCAAATGCTCCAGTTGATGTTGATAATTCTCCCAGTTTTGTTGCCATCAATGTATGGATACCAACCTTAAATTTGTTCTTCTGGGGTTTATATGCATTGCATGTGAAATGTTTGTTTGTTTGTTTTCTTAACAGGTGAGTCCTATTGAGTATGGGCATGTTTTGCTGATTCCGCGCATATTCGAGTGTTTGCCCCAAAGGATTGACCGTGAGAGCTTCCTGCTTGCACTTCACATGGCAGTGGAAGCTGATAATCCATATTTTCGATTGGGTTACAACAGCTTGGGTGCTTTTGCAACTATTAACCATCTTCACTTCCAGGTACAATGGTTACTCAATTACCACTTGTTGATGTTTTTGTTCTTCAACTCTACTCTGTCATTAATCAGATCGAAATTTGATGTCTTTTTGACATGAATACACGCAGGCTTACTATTTGGCTCTGCCCTTTCCCATTGAGAAGGCCCCCACTAAGAAGATTGCAAATTTAAATGGTGGGGTGAAGATATCTGAACTGTTGAAGTATCCAGTTAGAGGTCTTGTCTTTGAGGGTGGAGACACTCTGGAAGATTTGTCAAACGTTGTTTCAGATGCTTGTATATGTCTTCAAAACAATAACATACCATTCAATGTTCTTATTTCTGACTGTGGAAAGCAAGTGTTTCTGTTACCACAGGTAAAAACTAACTCTGAAACTAAATGTATTTTCCTTTTCCTTTTCCTTTTCCTAATCCATTTTCATGTGTATTTACCAAATATGAGAACAGTGTTATGCAGAGAAACAAGCTCTTGGAGAAGTGGATGCTGAGCTTCTTGACACCCAAGTGAACCCTGCTGTGTGGGAAATTAGTGGGCACATGGTTTTAAAGAGGAAGAAGGATTATGATGAGGCATCTGAAGGCAATGCTTGGAGGCTTCTTGCAGAGGTGTCTCTCTCTGAAGAGAGGTTTCAAGAAGTCAATGACCTTATTTTTGAAGCCATTGGCTGCAGTGAATTGGATGATAATGTTCAATGTGACAAGGAAGTTGATGCAGTGAGCACAAGTGCACACCCTACTGTGGTGGTTGCTGGTTCAAAAGAATGTGTTGTTCTACAGTAACAACGCTCTACTACTATCAACAAAACTCATGGAATCTGCACCATTCTATGAATAATTGCTGAATTATTGTATCACCGTTTAAGTTGTAGTATTGTGTTGTTCTTGAGCATTAAGGTCATGTGTTTTATGTATTTACCTTTACTCATGTGGAAGTTGATGAAATAACTACTCACCTGAGTAGTGTTGGTGATTTGGGTGTATGGTAGCGTGAATTCTCCAGAATGAAACTTTAATTTGCTAATTTCGGGCTTCACTTTGTAATATGTTTATATATCAATAAAAGATCCTCTGAATGTCTCTTGATTGTGCAGAGTTGTGTTTGATTGTTTCAGATTTTGATAAAATTGATTCTAAACGGTGATTGTTTGATTTTGTTAGAATAGTTGAATATGATTAAGGGGTGCGTTGAAATTCATTGTACTTGAGTTTTACATCGGAATACGTTATAGTTCAAGAAATCAGTTATGGTCTGGATTTACGTTGAGCATGGTTCTTTTGTTTTCTAGTAATTCATTTCAAGTTTTCTAAGTTTTCTCATCAAGGAAAACGTGAACACCCAAACGCGTTTAGTAATTAATACACAATAATGGAGCAATAAATATTTAATTTTAAAGAGCATTTCATTTTAGGCTTTATTACTCGTTGCATCTTAAATTTGGTAGTCTTCGAGTTCAGCTTTTCTATTGGTTTTTTTGGTACTATCCTGCTCGATATTAAAATTATAATGTACTGGTATTTTAAATATGTTTTTAATATATTTTAAAATGTTGAAATTAGTGATAATCAATGTATTATGAAGCGGTAGAGAAACACTACACAAAAAATCAATAAAGAATCCAAATTCGTTACTCTAATGAATATCTTCAAATATGTCTCAAATACACTTTCTTTAAGATTCTAAAAGAATACCAATGTATCAGTAACCAAAATTAGAGAAAAAAATCACTATTTCCTATTTGCTTATTGTGACATTTTTCGTAATAGAATCGTCATTGCCAAATAAGAGACTCCAAACAGACACGAGGACTTTAAGGTTGGTCATGAGACGAGTGTTCCCATAGGGAAAAAAGGCAAATTTTTTGCAGTTAACTTTTCTCAAATTGTGCTTAAAGTTGAAAAGCGCGTTTCTTTGTTTACATTTAATCTTCTTACAATGTGACAACATTAATTATCGTGATTAAGCTAATGACTTGAGTTTAAAGAATTGATAATCAAAAACCAGAACGAACATTAATTATGACCGTCTTTTGAGAAGGCATTTCCATTTTCATGTGACTTACTTCCCTTGAACGTAACAGTTTCATGGTTTTCGATTGAGCATGAAGAGCAACTGGCAGGTATATATACGAGATAATGCACAAGTCACGCACGTTAGTGATGAAGTTAGCGTATTTTTAGAATGAATCAACGTAAAAGCGTTAAGCCTGCCAACTCATAATGCAAAATCACAGAGCTAGTTGACAAAACTTCCCTTCAAAATAATAAAAGCAAGTGAAGACAACGTTCAGCACCGTCCATATCTCGAGACCATGCAAGAAAAACACGCCCCTTTGGCTTCTTAGGAAAGAAACTTCACGTAATAAACCCTTATATAAAGGCTCCAGAATCCTATCCCACCCTTCACAAGTCAGTAAGCACTTCCTGAAGATGGGTCTGCAAGCGCAATGTTCAGCTCTTGCGATGTTGGTGTTGGTGTTGGTGCTGTTCTTGATGAGAATAGAGGGAAACCCAATAATACCAATGGAAGTGATTGAAAGGGGCATTGAGTCAACATCATTGGTGGAGAATGATGGTGTTAACCAAATCACTGGATGTGCTGCAAGACCATTGATCTGTAGCAGAGGAGAGCTTCTACCGAGGTTTATGTGCTGTGGAGACCGTTGTGTGGATGTGACTTTAGACAACGATAACTGTGGGATATGTAATTTTAGGTGCCCCTTCAATCGTCTATGCTGTGGCCGTTTATGCATAGACCCATTAACCAATATTTTCAACTGTGGGGGGTGTGGAAATGTATGCCCTTTTGGAAGGTTATGCATATTAGGATCATGTGGCTTTGAACGAGCACTGCCAGTTCCAGAGCCACCATTACCGGTTCTAGTGCCACCAACGCCAGTTCCAGTGCCTCCAACACCGTCACCGGTACCAGTCCCACCAACACCGGTGCCAGTGCCAGTGTCACCGTCACCATCACCGGTGCAAGTGCCAGTGTCACCATCACCATCACCAATGCCAGTGTCACCGTCACCATCACCAGTACCAGTGTCACCATCATCAGTGCCAGTTTCACCATCACCGGTACCAGTGTCACCATCACCGTTTCCAGTGCCGGTTTCACCACCGATGCCAGTGTCACCGTCACCATCACCGGTGACAGTGCCAGTTTCACCGTCTCCGGGGCCGGTGTCAGGATCACCATGGTTCCCTCCGGTGCTTTCACCGCAGGCATTGAAGAACCAGCCTGAATATACAGATGAGATACCTGCAATGGATTAACTGTTGTAATCGATTCTGAATGGGGTCTCATGGTTTACCTTTTTCTATAGTTGGAAGTTTGTATCCTTGTTATTCAAAATAAGCATTTGAAGTTTTCACCTGCAACTGTTTGCTTCTGTTTCGAGATATTACTATGAATTTTACGACGTTATGTTGCAGTTACGTATGATACTGGTTTGATGCTTCATGCGTTAGTAGAAAAGCGTGTCTATTCTAGTTATCTGGGGAAGAAAACTCTCTGGTTATTTTAATGGCTGAACTAATAGTATTATCATAAAATTTTCAAGACATTTTAAAGTTAATATATTGACCGTTTATAGATTATATCTCTAGTATGAAAGGGACAAACTTCATATGATATTGTTTCCGAGGCCATAAACGGTTAAAAGACACGCATCATTTCTGATTTTCTCCGTTAAATCAAACCTCATCTAGTTTCTCTTCAACAAAAGGGAGAGTTAAAGATGAAGACAATATTTTCCGAAGATCAATTTTAAGTGTTATCGTGTACGCCTTTGTTGTTGCTTGGCGTTATGCTTTTCTCATTCATGGAAGCACTACTCACATATTCAAATGTGGAACTTTTTGCTTATATTAAGTAATTATTGTTACATAAAAGTGAAATAAATAATTAATATGAACTACAGACACAATTAGAACAATTATACACGTATACTCAATTCAATTCTGAGTGTTGAACACTCCTACAAGGACACGCAACATAACATCTTCAAGTTTTTTTTTTCTTAAGACAGTTCATAGTCTCTTTCAGATTTTTCCTATTCAGGACATTGGTTATGTGCAACCTCTGTCTCACATTCTATTTATCTGGCACTGCTGCTCTTCTCTTTGAGGAATCAGGACTGAGGCTTTGTTTTTTCGCTGTTTCCAAGCTCCTCCTCAGTAAATTAATCTCTCTGATATAATAATGTTGTCTGTCGATAACCAATCCAAGGAATAGAGAGAATCCTGCCCAATAATCATCAAATAGGGTTTAAATTTACATGTTCTGCACATGATATGCCAGAAGAAATGGCAAAAGGAAAATCTATGTTCGTTGATACTAAACAAATCATAGTTATTGAGTGCAACAAAAATAGTAAAACAGGTATTGTAAGCAAATAAGAAAATAATTTTTGGAGTAATTACCCAAGAAAAATGCTTCCAAGAGACGATGTGCCATGAGAACCTCATCAGTTGGATTAACTATGCCAGCATCCTTCAAACGCTTTTTAATTTCGGTTATAGTATACACGGTGGAGCTGAAGACCACAAGCATGGTTGCTGCCACAGTTTTTGTGACCAAGGGGCCCCTTCCCTGCTTCGAAAGGTCTAGACCCTTCACCACCAATTTTCGAATTGGATTTGCGAAAGATAATACTAAGATTAATGTCATTTGGGTAATCAAAAGCATGAATAAAGGTTGTATCATCTTTGGGTAATTGCTTAAACCTTGATTTGTGTGGTGAACTTAAGATGAGAGCAGGTAAAAAAAAATGAAGTTTTGATTTTGACTTTGAGAGTATGTGGTTATAAGCTAGTTCTGGAGACTTGTGAGATTGGGCAAAGAATTATGCCATGCTTTTCTTTCCAAGATCGAAGGAGGTTCAGAATAACTTTTGACAAGAGCAAACAAGGCACCGAAATTGAAAAGTAAAGAAGCAAGTATACATAATATGGGTGTGTTGGAAAAATCTTGGATTATGTTAACAGTAATGTTTTCCTAAACACACCCCTTATAACCTTCCCTTCATAACTGAAGACCTTTGAACATGATCCGCTTTCAAAATTTAGGATTGCCGTAAACATAAAGATTGATCCTCGAATCTAACTAACTTACCGCTTCTATCAAACTCAAATAACACGTTTGGCACACAGCTTGCACAAAATTTTCTTTAAAGTGTGGGTGTATTGAGCACAGATTAAATGTAATAGTACAGCGGTAAACATGAATTTAACATACGTGACCACATAAATTCATTTTAAATAAAATTGGAATCAAATTAAAACCTTTTAAAACATTGAAACGTCAAATTATAAGGACCACAAAAGCCTATTTAAACATTATTGTCTATTTTAAGCACCAGAAACCTGCCCCTGATATTTGGTGAGCCCAAAATTGGTCGTTAGCAGTTGATAAATTAACCATTCAAATGTATTGAGTAATAAGGATTCAATCTTGGCATGGGAATCTGTTTGACTTTTATCAAATCCTAACAATCAACCAATAGACGATACAACTGGGTAGATTTCAATTACGGCAGTGTTTAGACAGAATTATTTGGACATCAAATTATAAGATGTATGTGAAATTCACCGGCAAAAAAAAATACTGCAGCATACTGTGCGATAGAAAAGAAATCGCATTATTGCTTCAGGGACAACCCCTACATACAGTTTCATAGTTGTTTCATACAATTTTGGAGCCAAAAACTGTGACCCTCATCATATTAAATGAGAGAAATAAGTGAGCAGAAAAAACACAAACATGCTGAATAACAACGGAAGGTATGATCCTAAAGAGTTTGCTCATTAGAGATTATAAATTACGGGCAGCCGCAATTCAAAAGCCAAACAAATGGTACCCATTATGCTATTTGAATTTTGAGGTTTAATTTACTGCATCCAAATTATATGTCAAGCAAAAGCCTGCGGGGATCCTCCACGATATCTTTGATGCGCCGCAGAAAGAACACTGCCTCTCTTCCATCAATAATTCTATGATCATAAGTTAGAGCAACGTACATCAATGGTCTTGGGACAACATTTCCTCCAACAACCGTAGGACGGCTCACTATGGAATGCATACCCAAGATTGCCGACTGCCAAAAACAATAGCTGCATGAGTTTTCTTTCTAAATAATTGTTCACAGTTTATTATACAACTTGTTAACAATTATTTGCAACATTAAAAACATTAACAAAATTTAACTAGTAACTACTGCCAGTAATTTAGCTTGATATTTTGAATTACACTGATGTTTCTGTGAAACAAATAGAATTTTGGTGAATTAGTGGTGACAAATAATGACCATTTTCATACAATTACAAACAATGCCTGAAGCTACTAATATGATAGAAGGAAAGCAATAATGTCAGAATTAAAGAAAACAAAATATATGTAATGAATTTTATCCTGTTAGAACTTCCAAACCTGAGGGGGGTTGATAATAGGGGTACTCAAAAGGCTTCCATAAACACCACCGTTGGATATTGTAAGAGTGCCTCCAGCCATCTCATCAATTGATAAAGTTCCATCATTTGCCTTCTTAGCAAAAGCATTGATTTGCTTTTCTATATCAGCGAAGTTCATGGTATCCGCATTGCGGATAACAGGAACAACAAGGCCCTGGGATGGAATTGAGGGGGTCAATAATTGTTCAAACACATGCACGTTGATAATTTTCATAGCCAGGCAAAAAAGAATGCAAATTTAACAACATATACTAAACTACTTGTTAATTAGCTCCATAGCCATGACAATAGTTGACATAAGTTTACTGAAAATAGCAAAGTTTCGCCAAGAGAAAGTATAATCATTGATAGATTTCTCTACGTAAACAAAGTAGACAAGAAAAGGTAAAGGTGTGGCTGGTAAAAACCTTCGGGGTACCAACAGCTATGCTGATATCTATATAATCTCTGTATATAATATCATCCCCATCAATGACTGCATTGACAATTGGTTGATGTTGGAGCGCATTGACAGCAGCCTAACATGTAGACCATAGAAAGTGTCAGGAAATACAAAGGATAAAGCCAAGCTAGTGAATACTTCTGTAAATAGAAAACATACTTTGACAAAGCCCGACATAAGACCCAACTTGACTCCATGTTTCTCAACAAAAGCATCCTTATAATCAGAACGGAGCTTCATCAAATTAGTCCTATCATCAAGAGCAGAACAATAAGGGAAAGAATGAAAATTGTAGTCTACTATATAAGGACAAGACAGGAAACCCAACATTAAGAATTGCCAATTAAATCCATGGAGTCCCTCAGTGTACACATTATAATAAATTACATCCTCCCCTCAACAGAATGTCCCATGATACTGGTGCTATCACATAGAAACTAACATAATGTAATATTACATGCATAGATGAGAAAAAAGTTGAACATAAATCCCACAAAGGAAAAAGGTTTCGACGCCAATGCATATGTATGTTAATCCATGCCCTATCTTCTTCTAAATAAAATAAAAAAACCAAGTGGGCGAGTACAATTTAAGAGAACACAAGTTTGTTGACCCCACAAAGAACAAGAAAAATTAACAGAAATGCATGACTTCCCAGTGTATCATAGCTTCTCACGTGGGTTGAGGGCTTCATTAAATTTAGAAGACAGTGTTCCATTAGATCCATGACCCAATAATGTATAATACTTAATGTTTATACATACATGGGTGAAAACATACAACTTAAGCAATATCCTTAGCTTTTGCTATACTTTAAAAATCAACTCAACATACATATCAACTTCATTGAAGGTTGTGAGCATAGCAAACGTGTTCTGGGAATCTTTCAGCCGTGTAGCAACACGTTTCCGAAGCCTTGTCATAGGAACCTTTGATAACAACGAAAGACATCAAAAGAACGTTCATGGTTGCTAAATATAATTCAGGTGGGACAAAAATCTCAATGACTCACCCGTCTTTCTCTTTCTTTGGGAGGAAGTTGGGGCTCAGTGGGAGAACTCAATGTCGCAGGGGGTGCTTTGGGCTTCTCTTTAGCAGGTGGAGTTTCAACTTTGGGAGCTTTCTTCTCCTCGCTAACCTTTTGAGTTGGCTGAGGAGCTGCTTTCTCAGATGTAGTCTCAGATGGAGCAACATGAGTTGCATCAGCAGACCTTGAAATGATTGCTATCTTGTTACCTGGCTCAACAGTATCTCCTTCATTGGCTAGAAACTGCAAACCATTAAATATATCACAACCCAAATTTAATACGAGTAATAACTTCTATAATTCTGGAGTGATTGGACAAGAGAAAAAACAATTTAGGCAATGAAACTGTACCTTCAGAATGACACCCGACTCCGGACTTGAAACATCGATTGTCACCTAATCAAGGAATAAGAACAATATACAGCATTAAATATTCTGAAAATGAAGATCAGATCCGTTTATAACCATCAGAATCCTTCACAAATATTTGTTTGTTCCAATATGGCACCTTATCTGTTTCAATTTGAGCAATTGGCTCATCAGCATTAACCCTGTCACCAGGCCCTGCGACATCAAATAAAAACATGATGGTCACTCACCAGTAATTCTTAAAAAAAATCAAATAGATGGAATAAAAAATATGAGGATCAACATACTCTTCAAAAAATTTGCCAGAGTTCCATCAGAGATAGATTCAGCTAGAGGAGGGACCACAACATCAACCGTATCTCCTTTATCATAAATACAAATAACAGTAATCATCATAACAGTTTTAGCCATCAAAAGCCAGAATAAAATAGGTTAGTTAAACAGCCTAAATGTCATATAAATGAATGGCATTGATAATCAATTCTTATTTCTTTAGTCCTAGATACCAGACTCACAAATAAAGTTAAAATGGAATTAAGAAAACTCATCAACATATAAGCTCCATTTACATAATACACAAAAAATAGACAAGAAAGTTTCAAATATAATATGTAGCCCGTGTAAGACAACAAAATCATGATGAAAATTATGAAATCAATAGACTGATTTTTACTCATTCTAACTGCACTAAATCTTACTAGATGTTCAATGTTTTCAAACAAATATAAGAAACAATATATTATATATTCCTTTATAAAGACAGATGCAATTCTTTTTCATAACCCCGGATTATCTCCTCTTTCAACACTCTTTCTAAGAGTTCAACATATTATAAAATGCATTAGATATGTGCAGTCATGCTTTACGAAAGGAAGAAACTTGAACCACAAAAGAATATGCATGTCAATATCTCACCACTGTCTGAAGAAAATGAACGCCCCCAGGTTCGAACAGCTGCGGACCTTGGATGAAAAACCACACTACATAACAAAAACATAATATCAAAACAGTATCACTGTGGATCAGAAACTGTATAATCTTTTCATTCCATAGACTCGTTAATTAATGATTTGTCATCATTGCACCCCCCACACTCCATGTTAAAATATTATCATCAGAATTAGATTGCCTACAAATGAAACGAAACAAGAATACACAAAATGCAACTGAGTTAAAAATATTCGATTTCAACTTATCTCTCTGGGAGATCCAATGCCTTTAGAACACCATCAAATTTAAATACTTGGTATTTTACATGAGGATGACAACTTTATATGAATTTTTACGTGCATAATCTATTCATTGGCAGCAACACACAAGAAAAGGTGTAAATTTTGCAACCAAATAAAACTGAAAAAGGGCAAGAAATATTAGTACTACTAAAAGTAAGGATTCAATTCGCTAGGGCACTGAAATTAATTTCATATTTTCATTATTCTTACAATATTTTTATTACCAATTCACTTTTTTCTCCTAAAAAGCCTGGAGATAGAAAACCTTTCTACATTACATTATTTTTCTCCAAACTATTTGCTGTTTTTGAGAAAACAATTTAAAGCTGCCAAATCTAATTCTAACATTTGAAGATCTGGTTCGAGAGATTGATTTTATGCATACAGTTTCAGCTAATTTTAAGTATATGTTAAGTACAACAAACATGTTTTCAGATTAACTTATTATTTTCAAGGAAAAACCAAAATGCTTAACCATGTGTACCCCTACAATCTCATCTTCCAATTTCTAACCCAAACTTTTCTACCAAAACTAAATAGAACTCCAATGCAATACTAGAATAAAGACTGGGACTAACTATCAACATGATGTCACTAACCTCATAGCTTTAGAATTAATCCCGCATCCTGCAACAACAAAACTAATGACTTAAATTGAAAAATAGAAGAAATCATTGAACTAATTAAGACAGTAGCCTCTAAATTATTTAAAAAAAAAATGCAACCATAATTACCTGGTGTTATATTACAAAAGTTCCTTACAAATCCACATCCGCCTGACGCAATCTGTCAAACATAATAAAAAATAGTTGTAAGAAACTTTAAAGAATAAGAATAAAAAGTAAAATATACGATCTAACCCCTTATAATAAAGAAGGCCACGATTAACAATGAGAACAAATAATGAGATAATCAATCATCCTATAGTGAAGATTGCATACATTAAACACAAATCCCAAAGAACTAATATGTTTAGTTTGAAGAAATATAGAAATGTAAGCCTTTAAGACCCTAAAAATACAGTTGTATCTTTGTGGTCCATTATAAATAAATAGAAACAAGGATCAGGCATGACACATTTGCGCTACGGAGGACCAAAAGGATGTGATCTTATTTTGATGAGCCAAAAACGAACATTGCCTTCTTTGAGGGAACAAACAGCATGCTTAACCCCATCACAAAAGTAACATTTTAAGTAATCATCAGTACCTTATGCAAAGAATAGAAAAACATATTAACAGATTAGGATGAAAAAAGAAAAAAAGTAAGACAAGCACCTCTTTCTCAACAGTGGAAGAAACTCTCGCAGAAACAGAAAGGCCAGACCGAATTTTCTGAACTGACTGCCCTAGAAGCTGAAACAATTGCAAGATACGTATCAGGCTTCGCTTAAACATACGCATCAAACCATGGATCAACACAAACACATTCAAATTGAAAATTCATCAAAAAAACGTCCAAAAAGATCGAGTCTATAAAGATCGAGCTCTTACCCAAGGAGACGGGCTGCCAGAAGCAACCCTCCGCCTTACGACACCAAACATGATTAGGATTACGCTATTAGAAACTTCTTCTTTTCCCTCCGGAATTCAAACCTAAATTGACAAATATCAAATTCAACATAATAAAAATCATCAGAGTGAACTGAAAACACATGCATAGATAACATCTTGGATTACGTCTCAAAACAGTAACAGTGACAATATACCGCGATGTATTCTCCCGATTGAACCTTCTAGATTCAGATTTGAGAAATTACGGTGAGTAATAAGAGAAATGCTAGTTTCGAAACACAGAAATAGAAAGCACCGCAAGAGAAGAGAATGAGAAGTGTCGAACCTGAATGCGAAACGCAGAAGGAAAGGTAGGGTTGACGATGGGACGGGATGGAATGGAGATGGCGGCCAACAACAAGTTCTGAAGAAAAATATTCTAGTGTCCTCTCTATTATTCTCTATTTTATTTCTTATTTCTTATATTAAATTTCTCTAATTCTTCACTATTATCCTAAAAATTGGGAATTTATCATGTCAAAAATTGCGCGTTCAAATATTGTTTTTCAGAGTTGAAGTTTATTTTAAATTATATTTTTTAAAATGAAAGTAACTCATCTGACCAGTTGATTTAAAAATCAATAACATGATTTGAAAGGTTCATAAAATGAAACAATTTAAGAATAAATAATAATTAAATTAATAAAATAAATGAATTCACTGTCTAAACTAGTTTTTTCATGTTTGGCTTTTATAAAAAATAGAAAAATTTATATGATCTGAAACTATATGTACTAAGGGTTTTATAATGATGAGTTGCTTCAAGCTTATAATCTAAACCTTGTTGTCATGCATATAGTTTATGTGAGAGTTATTTTATTCTAAATAAATCAATAAATTTCGTAAATATGTATTTATTACATAAGATATGTACCTATAAATAATAAGTTTTGTAATATAATAAATAATAATATATAACGTAAATATGCCTACCTTATACGTATTTCATTTTATGATTAGTTACATTTTAAGATTATAAAAAATCATGAATATAAACTACTGATTTAATAAAAATAACTCCACACATTTATGTTTATTCTTTTTCTTTAATTTTTTTATTTTTATGTATTCAAATTATATATTAAATCTATCAAATATAATAATAATAATAATAATATATTTAAAAAATATAAGTTAATATATTTTTACTTTTTAATTTATTAAAATGAGATTTCATAACACCAAAAATCGGAGAAACATGTTGTAAAAACAGACTACGTGTGTCCATCTTTTACGGGTTAAATATATTTTTGATCTCTTACGTTTCAGTGAATTTTGAAACTAGTCCCTCATAAAAAAATTTGACCAATTTAGTCCTTCATCTTTCAAAATGCATGAATTTAGTCCTTTTAACCAAATTTTGTTAAGTTTATCTGACGTTTCAAGCACATTTCATGATAGTATTTAAATTATTTACACTGTTTGACACATTTTTTCTTCAATGTTAACTTAAATACTATCATGAAATGTGCTTGAAACGTCAGATAAACTTAACAAAATTTGGTTAAAATGACTAAATTCACGCATTTTGAAAGATGAATGACTAAATTGGTATAAAGTTTTGATGAGGGACTAATTCCAAAATTCACTGAAACTTAAGGGACAAAAAACATATTTAACCCATCTTTTACCTATTAATAATAAATACAAATAAATCCTTCTAATAATTATTAAATTATTAAAGTAAAATATTTTATTAAGTTATTAGATTAATTTTTCAAAAAATAATTACAATTAGAAATAAATAGTTACAAAAATTTAAAGAGTAATATGATTAATATTAAAAACGGTAAAAAAAAAGTAGTAGATTGTGTACACACGCTTACTTAACAGTTTTCAAAACAATTTTTTGTTGTTGTTGTTGTTGATAGTTATAGACAATATTAAACATAGATTTAATTATTGTGAGTTTTAAAAAAAAATAGATAAAAACCAATGTTTTTATGGGTTTATTGATTATTCTGAAAAGCTTATAATACACTAGTTTTATTGGTGTTTCTGCTTAATGTTTGTGAATTCCTTTTGGATTCAGAAAAACAAATAAAGAAAACAGAAATGGGAAATGGACCATCTTAGAGAATTTTGATTTAAGAAAAAAAAAAACAGAACAAATAAATATTGAATCAATATGATCAAAAAATATTTTAGCTCCTCGTTTACTAATAATTTTAAAAATATTACTCTATCTTAATCTTATGTGAGTCTTTAGAAATATACGAAATACCCCGAGGACAAAGAAATATTATTTTGAATCATTGCATTAAATATTTTTGGTCATCAAACATTTTTCTTCAATTAAATATACCTGTATTAAAGAATAAAAGGTATTAGGTGACTTGGAATCATTGTATAATCTTGACTTGTTATTGTTTCATAAATAAAAAATTAACTAAGTATCAGACAGAAACATAAAGGGACCATCAGTTGAAAACGTTATCACAATCGGAAGCACCAGAGAGAGGGAACAGAGTGAAACAAGAGTAAGCTTCTCCATGAGGTGCCTCCAGTTCCAATCTTCACTGCTTCTTCCCTTGCATGCAAAACTCAAACACCAGCAACATCATCATATAAGCCACACCTCCAAACTATTTTACCTTTCTACCCACCAACCTCCATGTTTTCTGCACTTACCTTCATCAACTCCATTAAGTACCAAGGCACTCCCACATTTAATGGTGGTTCCTCCAGCAGAATCCGGCGACCTATCATCGTTGCTTCCGATAGGGTGCGGTCCAATATTTTATTTTTTTCCTTCACTGCACATAGTAAAACTCACAAAATGGAGTTTGATAGTTATTTAAAGTCTATAATTTAAAACAAAAATTCTCTGTACATTGCAGTGGCGTGCTTCTATCAATGTACGTCGTCACGAATTTTGTCGTCCCAGGTTTCCTTGCCAACTCTTTTCCAAAGGATGAGTCAAACGAAGAGAAGGATGATGACGATGAAGATGAAGAAGATGACGAAGAAGAAGATGAATAAAGAGGGGTATAGTCCTTAGCACGAAAGAAGACACTTCTTCGTCTATATCTTCAATGTGTAGTTCAAAGAGCAAGTACTTAGCGCTTAAGAAGTTTACCCTCAATGATTATGTTTTTTCTTAGTACTGAAAATTAGACTGAAAAGCGTATAACACCATTAATGTAAAAGTTGTATTATTATTCATGAACAATCTTTTATGGCAATTTTCTCCCTTTTTATCTCTCTATCACATTAAACTTTTTCTTTCATTCACACTCTTTTTCTTTGCTACTTTTACAATATTTATTTACAGAGACAATTTCTTAAACGTAGATTCGAACTATTTGTATTAATAGATCAATTTCTATCAGAGAAATACTAAACTTCGCAACCAGTCAGGCATTACGATTTCTTACAAAGAAGTGTGAAGCCTGAGGAGTATCTCAAAGGTGATTCCAACAGTACACTAAATAAAATTATATTTACTGAAGCCAAAAAGACTTATCTTCAATTCCCTTAATTAAAAAGAATGAAGAATAAACAGCCATGTATTTGGAAAAAGAATAAAGAAAATTTACAGTTATCTGCAGGGGAGGGGGAACCCAAAAGATTTCGGGTATCCTCAATAAACAGTGAAGAGGAAATTTGTCTATACAACCGACCAACCAATATCGAGAGGAGATTTCTCAGAAGGAGATGGGGATCCAGACTTTGGATGCTTCTTTGAAAACAAAGATGCCTTGCTATCAAAGAAACTTGAGAATGATTGCCGACCAGGCTTTTCTTCCTCATTTAACTGATCCTTTGAGAGAGACTTCCTCAGTTTATCTTTGCCGGCAAAGATAAGTTTAAGCTTCTTCAACGGGCTCTTTGGTTCATCACTAACCATAGTTGATTCGTCTGTCTGCTTAATCATCTTTAGTGCTTCTTCAGGATTTAATAACATTCTCTCCACTGTTTCATATGCCTACGCAGGAACGTAACCATTTAGTTCCCTATTAAATGTGTTAGCAAGTAGTTTTTGATAAAATCAACTACCAACAGTTTTGTTATCAATTACATGTCCGGTTGAATAATTTTTTTCTTCCACATGAGCTTACAGGTAGTATTCATAAAAGTAACAAGTCTCATGGATTGTGATAGTCTTGAAATGTTGCTTTTTCTTCAATATTCAATACATTTATTTATTTAGTGGACGACTGTTCAAATACGAGAATAAGGTAAGAACTTTCTCTAGTGGATTACATTGACACATCGACTATGGATTTCTTTCAGGTATTAATCAATATAGAGAGATCTGAAGCTTCACATGGATTCCGAGAGATGATATATTAAGTCACTTGTTCTAAACTCACCTGGAAAAGATCATCAACTTTCTCATTTAATCTGGTGCTTTGACAAGCGGCAATTATGTACTCCTTGCAGTCATAGAATAACTTCGAGAAGTCACCATTACTAGACAGCATAGGTTCAGCAATTGCAAATCCTAAACCAAGCTACATAATCAAAACAAAAGGGTATGATTATTAGAAGGGTATAGAAATTGTATATAAGAATCAATAGATATCAATCAAATTGAGACAACTTGTTAAGAGAAGAAAGAACGCGGTGAATTTCTATCAAGAACCTTTATAAAACTACAGGATTATTAGGAAATTCATCAATCGAGCAATATTTTGCAACGTGATACTTCGTGATTTCAAATTTATGAAATAATTAAAAGCTCAGAACAATTGTATTTCTTTACAAAAATTGGTGGCATAGAGCAAATTTGTAGTCCTCATAAAACTTTAATAGCCATGTGAAAAAAAAAAAGAAATATAGAACTTACCAAAGAAACAAACAGCTGTAGAAAAAGATCAGAAAGATCGATGTCCTCAAAAGCATTGAGGATGCCCTCCCTATACATGAATGGAACATAGGATTCAAGATATGGCTTTAGGGTTGAAATATACAAATTTTTAATGCAAAAAATCCTCATCAACAACTTACACTGCCAAATCCTCATCAAACAGGGGTGCCTGCTTAACAGCTGGTACTGGTTTTGATGTTTCCCACAATTCACGCCACAAATTACCTATCATTGACATGTAATGAAGTTCAGAGAAGTCTAACAGTATGAATCAGAAGAAAATAAGTGCTCAACAGTTCCCATGTTTCTTGCAGATGTTGTGGATTATAACTTGCAATAAAAGTAAGACAATACTAAAGATTCATTTGTCTGCATAATGCTGTACGATAGATATGATACAATATCCAGTTTATTTTATATATATCTTTCTGAAATGCTATAGAGATTTAGGTATAGGGTGTCAACACTTTCAATTCCGTGGTTTGTCCAAGGCAATAAGGAATATGAAACCTGATTATCTATGCTTATATCAATTGAATTGACTGACAATGAAATCCTTAATTCAACATTCAAAGTTATTCAAACTATGCAGTTAGACATTGTAGAACCAAAATTAACCAGTTAGCCACAGAAGTTTTCACATCAACCTGCAATGAAAAATTTTCATCACGTATAGTGAGATTCTATCATATGCATGTCTTCCTTGCAACTCCCCAAATCATATGGTAAAAGTTTACTCACAGTTAGTGATAAGATACAGTGCATAAAATATTTTGTTTCATGCAAAGTAAATCCAGAATTTTATCAGATGTTGATGCTCCACTGACACAGAAATAGACCACCAAATAGTTGCAGCAGAATTTAAGTAACAATCCATGAGGGAAAAGACTGAACGTGTACCTTCTTTTTGCATTCGCCGACTTAGCTGACCTTTGGCAGACAATGACTCTGCACTATCAAAAACATCACTATCCTCTGCACTTGCCTCATTGTCTGTCCAATCAGGAGGAGAGTGCCATCTTACAAAATCCTCTAAAATACATCCAGGATTTGCAGCCTAAAATGTGATAACAAACAGAACTAACTCAAACATTAGGTACATTCAATATAGTAAGAAACATTCAGAATACCAGTAAGAAAAATTCCCTTCAAGGGCTCCCTTACCTTGAAAGCTTGCATATCTGAGAGCAATTGAGAGCACCCAGCTCCAACACTGACCATAAAAGGTAACTTAGTAATCAAATTAGAAACAGTTATATGATCATCAATGTATTATAAAAAAGCATTCTGTGAATGTTAAGTTGATCAACTAGTCCATCAATGCAAATTCTATAAATTATTAAGGTCATAGGTTCAGACTCTATCCTTAGAGACACTGGTCCAGGACACAGTCTAGATGTGAGTCAATATCTCATACTCATAGGTTTAGATCGTGTCAAACAATTCACAAAGGTATACAGGAACGCATCTAACAAGCAATAAAGAGCCCAAGAAGCAACAAGAAATTTCTTATTTAATAAAAAATTTCATGATACAAAACAGTGAATTGGGATCAATACACTTTACACATATACAAGGAAACAGAAAACGCATTTAGATTTAAGATGATGGGTGGTAAAAAATGAATAGCAGATAGCCTACAGACCTCCCAGTCCGCAGCACAAACTCCTCTGTTTCCCTGATTAGATCCTCAGTAAGCAAAGGCCCTTCCTATACATAAAATAGTCCAAACATCACAATTATAAGGGTGTGGTTAAGTAGTAATTATATAGAAAAAATAAATATTTATAATACCTGGGTGACTGGAGAATACACAGGCTCGCCAGTTTCCAACAATGTCATATCTCCAGCAAGACGATCTGCACCAAGTCGTAGAACAAGCTCCCCACTGTTTAATCTAGCATATAGAACAGGGCTTGCAGGAGCTCCAGCATTATAATCAGATGATTCTTTTGTGTCTGAGCTAGCTTGCTTCATCATAGAGTCTAGAGATTCAGTGGCAACAACACGAAACCTTTTCCGAGAAATGCAGCAATTAATTAATTGAAAATGTTGATATACAAGACATGAATTCAAATCAGGAATCTCGTTCTTGGGGACTCCTGGTAAGTGTTGCCCCTCAGACCAAAGTTTTCTTACCTGTATCAGTAAAATAAATAAGTTCATAATATTCTCCTTCAGCTGGTAATTACGGAAAATTAGAATTACTAGTGCTAAACTAAGTTCAAGTAACATATCCTAAACCAGAAGACGTTTGCATATGATTTATATTTTCTTTTATTGACATGCTGATCTGAGGAGGAAAAAAAAGGCAAACAGCTTTATAGTACACATCAGATTGAGTTGTTTTGGTTTGAAAGCTTCCCAAGTACCAATAACAGCATATGAATAATCTGACTGCCTATTCCACAAATTTTAGACCTTTGCAAAGGGAAGGGAAGGATAACTAGATGCAAACTTTATTAGACCAGTACAAAGAAAACATAAAAACAAGGGAAAAAAAATTCACTATCCAACTCCTTAAACCAAATGAAGTTCCCAAACTTATAAAATAACAATTAAAAATAAAAAAACAAGTAGGAAACAAAATATGACATTTCTTAATATGGCATAATTATTTGCTGTCCAAATTGTGTGATCTAGATGAAGATATTAATCTAGTAATGATGATTCACTCTGTTAAAAAGATCATAATCCCGTAAACTGGTTACTTCAGATAACCGTTCATACACAATGGAAAATATAAGATCAATACTGCAAATAAAGTCTAGGTCTCTTGGTAAGTAATAACGTGTATGATATCAGAACTAGAAATTCTTTTGAAGATAAACATACTTCAGCAACAACACAGCACCAGAAAAGAGCCATTTTACGGACAGTCCTGTAGTTTCCAAGGATTTCAGCTAGCTTAACAACAAGACTTTCAGGAGGAGCACCATGAATATCTCTTGGCAAAGACGTCATGGCAGTTTCCTCTGTATTAGAGTTGATCTTTCTCGTAAGGAAATCTCCCTCTGCGAATATCTTGCAAATATTACAATGAAAGTGAAAGATCATTGCAGATAGTGGGTTAAAGAAAACGAGGAGCATAAAAACATCATCAGCAAGCCACCTACAATTCACATACCTGGATCAAACAAAGAACTGATTAACTGCACAACTTTCTCATTGCTAATAAACTCCTGAGTGTGTCCATCCTCCTTTTCACGTAGCACTAACGCCTTAACAGCAGAGAGACTCAAGGCTGCCCTGTCATTTGCAAGTGAAGAACCTCCTGATGAACCTATAAATTCTTTCACTGACTTCACTTTACTTCCAGCCCTAGTCAAGAGGTAAAATACAAATTTAAGAGGTTAGATATATTATTGAGCAGAATCTTTTTGAATGACAGCACAGGCTTCTTATGTTGTTGAATTATACAATAACACACGTTCAATAAATATGTGCCAAATAGAGAAGGAGAATTTTACAACCAGAGAGATAGAAGTAAACAACGTTGAATAGAGAACCTTAAAGTAGTTCACAGAAAGATGCGGGAAAAAGGGGAAACATAAGGCAAAATATTTTGCTAAAACAATTACAACTTACTCAACAGCTACAGCCAATTGCTTGAGTACAGATGACGGAGGAATAGGATCTTTAGTTGCAGCAGTTAGGCTTTCAACTGAAGGAAATAATTCTGAAGCCTGAATCAAAGATTTTATTCATACATCACTAAAGCAACAATATCTATAATGAATTGGCAAATCAAAGTGATACTCATTTGTATGATTGAAAATACAAATAATAATAATAAAATCCCAATTGTATCTTCAACTAATTTACTGGAAAGAGGCACACCATGAGATTCCCACACATTACCAATTTATTACAAGAACACCGTGCATTCCTAACTTACACATGAACTTTTTTGTTCAAGATGACGACATGGTCAAACAGAGACTATTTTGTAAACAAAATGCTCACGGTCAACATACATTATCAGATTTTGCTTAGATACTCCCGATTTATCTTCGTGGATCAGAGACTTCAATCATCCGCACACAGTTGGAAATTGGAAGATGAATCCTTCAGTTAAAATGTTTCATATTTTCTTACCTTAGCATCTTGATCTTTCTTCACATTCAGGGTGTATAAATTATCATCATAAAATGGAACTGCCATGTTCGCATCCCCAACTTTATCAGTATCTTCAACTTCTTTTCTCCCTCTCCCGATGTTCTTTATCCTATCTTGCCAATCCTGCTTTATTCCAATATGCGGAGGCCTCCACTTTATATGCTTCAAATCACTGCGAACCTGCACCATCCCCTCACAAAGACCAATGTGCAAGTAATTAACCACTCACTACATGACAAATGTTGCCTAACAATTACCTAGCCATAAACGCAGACAAATAGGTAAACATATTCCAATCATCTTTTAAGTCAAAACAAATTTCGTATCACAACTTTCCACTCAGCAAGGTTCCCGCAAATACTGACAATAAATTGTACACAAAAATAAAGATGTCACCTTCACGTTTATTCTGGATTATAATTAATTTTGAGGAAGGACATTGAGTTGAGTAAACGAAATAAATACAAAGCAGATTTCATTAATGAGTAGATTCACCAGATGATGAATTTCAATACATCCCACGTCATCACCCTAATCTAAATTTCCCTTCCCTCACGAACCTAAAATTAAAACCTAACGAAACAAACCATTATAGTTTCGTCTCATAATCAAATGTAGCTCCCCAAAGTGCAGGAAAAAAAAAAACAAAAAACAATCCAACCTCTGTAGGATTGAAAATGTTTCCGCTTCGAAACACTATTTACCCAAATTATATGACCAACACCAAGTTCAGATTAACAAATAATAATTAACATTAATAATAATTACTGATACACGGCCATTACCTCCTTGGACTCGTTTTCGATGTTGCTGTTGGGAGAATCCGCTTCCTGCGACGAGTTCCTATCGTGATCTTCTTCACGGTCAACAAATTGAGTCAATGTTAATTCCGAACACGATAATTGTTGTTTTAATCATTAATTGTTTAAATCTCCCTAAAAAAACGAAGGGAAAAGAGAAGGAAAGAAAAAATAGGCAAATCCGCTTAAAGCTAAATATAAAGCTAGATAAGTAAAAAAAGAAACCGAAATATAGGTCGCGAGAGAGTTTTTCTTTTTCGGGCTTGTTTCAATGTGGCGCGCTGAGAACCTCACTCACCTCGATCGGATTTGAAATCCATGAGCACGCGCTCCGCTTTTGCCGCCGCAGAATGAAAGGCGTTCCTCGCTTTGGACACGAAGGTGTGCTCCTCCATCTCCTGCGCGCGACAAGGCGCACTTAATCCACACACACGTTCTACCAAATTGAACCGTTGCGAGTTAGTTCTAAGTCATTGCTTTCAGTATTTGTAGTCAGCGATGATGCGTTGTGGTTGATGCAAAAAGAACACCAACTTGATGTTCATATGATTCTTCCCATGGACTGTGAAAGTACTCACAATAGTGGAAGATCACAAATTCTGTGGTCTTCTCTGCACTAAAATATTCCCAAACCAAAACTGGGAGAGACAACATGAATAAGATGATAGTAACTATCACTTAATTTGACAACAACGTTTTTCTATCTTTTAATTTGTTTCCTTTTAATTTTGAATATTTTTCGCAAACTTTTATTGAAATTTTAAAATATTGAGCGTAATGGAGGAGTTTGATCAAATTTATAATACTAGTACAAATTTAAGATTATCTTAACTTTATAAATTACATATACATTATAGTTTATTTTATCTCTAATATTTCGTATAATATCTCCAAAACATTCTTTTAACATTTCATTTTATTAAAACATTAAAAAAAAAATGTGACGTAGTTATTTTAGTGCATTCCGTTGTATATTAATTTATTTTGACTGAATATGTATTGCTTGCTGATGAACCAATTAAGAGGTATAATCGAAAATTTCGTAGCTATATTTCTATATATTTCTATTATTACAAAACATATTTATACGGATAGAATCATTTAACAATGATTGTCCAGAGAAAAAATATGTGGGAATAGTTGAAAAGAGGAAGTTTATTAAGAGTTCATCTTCCATTAATTTTAGTCCTCTTGTTACATGCTCCCTTTAATTGAAAATTCATTCATTTGCAATTATTTGTTTTATTGATGAAACCAAAGGAGGAAACCGAAAAGGGGAAGATTAAATGAAATTACTAAAATAAAATTATGTTAACTAACTTCTTTAGTTAACACGCAAATTAATCTTTTATATTTATATCTAGAATTCATATATAAGAATGAGAGGAATAAATCTAAATCATATGAATTATTAAGGTTGAATGTCAGGTAAAGATTTATAACCATTTTCATGAAGGTTTAATGTCAATTCGCTCTCGCATTAAAAAAAAAAAAGATAACCTCTAACTATATGATTTAAATATATTTTTAATTCGTTAAATTTAAGACAAATTGGTTTCTGGATCTTGAAATTAAAAAAAATAATCTTTATCTCTTATAATTAAAAAAAAAAACTATTTTAGTTCATCTATCTAAACATGCTAAAAGAATATTCATATAATTAAGTTTGAAAATCTGAAAAAATGATATTGTAATTTACTTTCAAGTGAATAACGTTTATTGTTTAACTTGTTGATTGAAACATTTCTAAAAGAAAAATTCAATTAACTTCCAGTTTATACATGAAAAATAGTTAAAACTTCAATTAATATAAATTTAATTTCACGTTTAAAAGATAATTTCCAAGAGACGATGACTCAAGACAAAAACAAAGTGTGATCTACACAGAAAGAGTAGAAGACGTAACCAAAATTAGGTAATCGGTAATCGTGATGCACACTAAAAAGATTTGAACACCAATTTGATTTGTATATAACCTATGCACGTTTGACATCAGAATTTGGTGCAACCAATAAGGAGGATACTAATTTTGTTGGTTGTTCCCAGACAGATTATATTCTACATTTTTGTTTTGTTTGTTTATGTTTACAAATCTATACAATACATCGCATTCTGAATTTTCACGCAATCATCAAAACTAGATAGCAGAAACTAAATTGAATAAACTGAAAAGCGTCTACTAACAATTTTAAAATACGAGATTTATTTTGGTAAATTAAATTATTAGACTATTCACCCAAAATAATTTTTAGAAGACATTTATTCTTTTGTTATGATTATAAAAAAAATATTTGTTGAAGAAATAATTCTAAGAAGTTACTAGAAGGAATTTTTAACAATTAAAAGTCCCATTTTGTTGGGATACCATAGCAAGCTTCTCACAACCTACTAAAACACAAAAACAAACAGTAACTTCTCATAAAAAGAAGAAACTCATCAAGTCAAAATTTCATAAGAGAACCCCCACATACATAACATCAAACATTTTACAGTAGCAGTGTAAAACATCGAGTACAAAATTACTTCCAAACAATCTTTCGCAGCATAGATAAAATATAAATGTAGGTTTACACATAAAACACCTTTGCCTGTTGAACACGACAATTCGTCCAGTCAAAGCCTCTGAAGGAGCAATCAGCACAACTCAAGAAGCCCGTCATACCGAATATCAAATTTTCAGATCAAAAGCTTCTCAATAGCATCCTGCACACCCACAAAATACTCAGAATCCTTATTTATTCACTATAACTCGATAGCAACTTTCAGAGAGTCCAGTTTATCATAAGACCTGGTGATTTTTGGTTAGGTAATTACTGAGTGATATTATATAATAGTTAAATATTTTATCATGACCAGTTTTAAAACCACACAATTACAATCAAACCAGTGAATTGTTACTTAACACATTTACTAATAGAATGACTGATCCAGATTTTAACATCACTAATGGGTAATACAGTTAGCAAGTATATGAACAATATTGAAGTAAAGTCACAGTGAATACCTTTAGCTGCTGAATTTGGGATTTCAGTTGACTTCCTTCATTAGTTGTAACAGAACATGCAATCACTGGCCGTGTGACACCACATGCTCGCCCAAGTGCTTGTTTCGATGGGACAAATACATAGGGAACATTCTACAAAATTCAAACAAACATCCAAGGGTAAAGGTTACTTTCCTCCTTGAGAAATAAGGACCAACAGTAAATTACAAAAACAGTAAAATAGTAAAAATCTAAGATAATAAGTTTCCATGAGAAGGGTTATTGTGAACATGCTAAGTTTCCATCAGAGTAAATGTTCACTCAAGGTCAGAGCATTACTACACAAATCTTACGTGTTGTACTGGGGCATACATATTAATAAATCACAAATAAAAATATTAGATTGTAAAATATAAAAGTTTCATACTTCAGAAGCAGCAAATTACTCTATTACAAAACAACTGATAATCCAAACAAGCATTGATCATATTTGTTGGGAGTGTTTTCAGAGATCCATTTCAGAACCAGTCAAACAGGAAACATCAATATTTTGATTTGAATCTTTAGGAACCTATACTAATAACTTAATCATGCTTGAAAAAATTTCATATGAAAATACACAAAGAGGAAATAGGCTCGAGGACTTCAAAGTTAATCCTCAATCAGTAAAAAATCATACACAAGTCTGATGTTACAAGAAAGACTGCAGTTAAAGATTTATGCCAACCAAAATAATACAAAGGAGATAGAAAATTGAGAAATAATTTTTCCACCCTTTTGAATTGTATTTTAACACTTAGACCTGCATTTTAAACTTTTTTTTTATCATTTTATTTTTCTTGCATATCCTCATTCTGCTGTCGTTTACGATAAATTAAAATCAATTAGATTGCATAAGAAACATTTGTAGGGAAATAGATTACCTTGTCCTCAGCAAGCAGAGGAAGATGGAGAAGGATTTCAAGAGGCTCGGTGTCTGCAGCCATGACAACGAACTCAGAAATACCTCTATTCAGAGTTTTGGTGGCTGAAACAAACGGAACGCGTTAACACCAATTACAACTTTTTCAAACTTCGGAAAGAATGAAAAAGACATAAGAAAAGAGAGAAAAACCTTCATTAGCACCCTTTTTGAGTTGCTTGTAGTTGGCAGCTTGTTGAACAAGATCAAGTATTGTTATGGTGAGTTGAGCATCCGCCAAAGGGTAAGCTTTTGGGTTCACGGTCTCTCCGGTCTGCAAAACAGACAATAATTAAACAGAGAAAACACAAACAAACAAGAAACATGAACGTTCAGAAGAGAAAGTGAAAGATTCTGCGAAGAAAGTGAGGCAGAACCAACCATTTTCGGATGTTCGGTGATTGCAGGGAGGCTAGCTAGGGTTTTGAGGGGAGACTGAAGGAAACAACGTTGGATCAATAGGGTTTAAGTAATGGGGAACTCACAACACACATATAATCTTCACCGTTTAATTCATCCTACGGTCTACATCCACTCTCTTTCATTTTCAATCTATTCTCTCTGATAATACCAAAATATTAATAATATAATAATATTTTGCCAAATAATAATAATAATAATAACAAATAAATAAAAATAAGTAAATTAAACGGAACTATCATATGAAACGGCTTACGGACCTATTAATAAAGAAAATTTGTTTTTATACTATAATCACAAATTTTTATGTACATAATTTATTATTTATTGTACTGTTATTAATATATTTTATTTTATTATTTCATTATTTAAATTTTACTTTTTAAATTTAATTAATTATTTAAACATAAATTATTTAAGATAAAATTATAAAAGTTATTTATTTTAATTATCTCCTATGAACTTATATTTTAAATATAATAATATTTTTATTTACAATTTAAATTTTTTAACTATTTTTAAAACTTATTTGACTAATTAAAATGAAAAATTATTTAAAATAAATTATAAAACTATTTATTTTATAACTGTTTTTTCAAATATATTATATTAAGTGTAATAATATTTTTATTAATAAAAGTATTTTTTTGTTATTTTACTCTGTAACAATATATAAAAAAATATATAAGGAGGATTCTCTGTATCTACATTTCAAAATATCAATTTTACCTTTTAAAATATTATTATTTATTAAATTTTTAAAAATTAACTGTTATTTTTATAAACTTTTTTATAAAATCGTTTATCTCTGATTTTCTATTTTTTTTATTTTATCAACCGTTATTTTCTCATCTTTTCTTAATATATTTTATTTTATTTTTAATAAATATAATTTTATTTTATATATTAATTTAATAAAATTAAATTATCATCACTTACTAATATAATATCACGTATATTTAAAAAATACGTGTATATATATACCACAGCAATATCCGTGTATACGCTAGTAAAAAAGAAAATACATATAAATATGAATATATTTTCATTAATATTTCTAAAAGAAGTTCGAATTTGGAAAACATTGTTTTTATTACTGCCAATTCATTTTGTTAGATAAAATGTTCATTTGTGTAACTCATCTTTGATCTATAAATAAATATTGAAACAAAAGATCTACAACAAAATGCTAATTGGGTCTTACAAAGGTTTTTTCTAAAATGAAATTATATTTTTTTTTTATTTTTGATCCGATTTAAAGTCTTATTCATTTTTCGTTTTAACTATAAATACATTTTCACAAATAAATCGATGAAAATTTATTATGGACATTTTTTTTTCTTTTTCACAATAATTATAGAAAAAATGTCAATTAAAGTAGAGTGGATTTAAAGGATGTTACTGGAAATATCATATTTATAAATTATCTTGTTTTTCGTATATTAAATAATATTTAAAATAATCATTATAATTTTCCGTTTAAAATATTTTTATTTGTATATATACCCTTACGACTTTACATAAAATTGTCATCATATAGGACCGTTTACATTGTTAATTTGACTGAGTTTTTGTTCAAAATGTCTGATAGAATTATTTCGATTATAAGTGTTATATATCTTATTTATTATTTGTTGTTATTTATAGAATAAAAAATTCAATTCAAAATTTGTTTCCCCTCAATACTAATTTTCATTTATTTTTTTAACTAATTTCATTTCAATTATAATTTAAAATTTGGCGTTTAATAACCAAAATTTAACCTGAAAAAAAGAGTTGTATATTTCAGAATATATTATCCATGTAATTTTTGTTTGTTATTTAAGTTAAAATATGTAGATTGATATTCAACATTTGTATTAACTTCATTTACAAATACCTAAGGTTAATTTAGAAAAAAAAAAGTTAATTTCTTTGTTATTAAATTGTGATTTGTGTGTATGATTTTATCTTGAAGTTGTTAATATTATTGAAACTTCGATTTTAAAATCTTGAAATCGTAGTTAGTACTGACGACTATATCTTACTTCTTAATCCTATCAATAGCTTTTAAAAAAAATCTAGATCGGTAATATCAAATAAAAATTAACTTCCTAGTAAATTAACCTACTTATACAAAGTGTTTGGTTTAACTACTTGTCTATTATTTATTTATTGCACATTGAAATATAAAAAATTATTTACTTTTATGTTTAAGTATTTAAAAAAATAAAGGCAGTATATATAAATTAAAAAAAAAAAACTATTAGTAAAGTAGTAGTTTCATTTAATTCCATCATAATTATCCAAGCAAATAAAAAGTTTAACACACACATACTTCAAGAAAGTTTTTGATAGAGAGAAAAATGAAATAAAGATGACAATAAATAAAGCATAAGTTCAAAAATAATAAAAATGTGAGAAATATATTTATTTAAAATTATATAATATTTTTGATTTGATAACAATAAAAAAAATAAAAGATGATAAACAATAGAAGTATTTTTTTGTTACTTATTTTTCCTCACCATAACAGAAAAACTCATTCTCATTTTTCTGTATCTAGATGCTTCTCAACCAACAGAGTAAAGTATAAATAATTGCCCGCCTAATTAGGGAAATTGACTAATATTTTCTGTATCTCTATATAAAGGGACAGTGTATTTTGAATTTTGCGCGCTCAAATTCTGGTTATCTCTGGTTTTCTGTTCATTCGCTGTTTTACTGGGTGGTGCAGAATCGAGATAGCTGAAAATGGAGGACATGGACGAAATCGACGCTGTTCCTCAGGTCCACCTTTCATATAAATTTGCCTCAAAATTTTGATTTCCTGCTACTGTTTGCCTACCGAAGAAGCACGTTTTAGCTCAATTAGTTAAAATCTTAAATAGCGCCACTGTTCCCTCTGGATAGTCAGATTACTACAATTTTTAGGTTGCAAACTTTGTTCGATTAAATTGCTTCACTGAAGTTGAAGATTGAATGGCTTGTGTCAAAACATTCTGATGATTAATCTTTACATATATAGTAGTTTCAAACAAGTAATACTTCCATATTTGATTCTCTGGTGACTGTTAACTGTTTTTGTTGTTTTGACTAGATTTGTTATGCTAATAGAATTCAAGCTTAGTGCATGATAGCGAAGGATATTTATCGGTCACCAATGGCAGGGGGCATGCCCTTGTCTGCACCGGTTTACAGTGCTTCTGTCTTACCAGTTACTAGAAGTGTCAAGTTTAGGAAAAATGAGTTTCAATTTCGTGACGTGATTTCTATTAAGCTAGAACTTGTGTTTATGTTGCGCTGCAGCAAGTCTTTTGGATTTTATAATGCATTGCAAGGTGATACGGAGGTTGTTGTTAGCATAACAAGAATAGAGTAGATTAATATCTTGAAAAAATAAAGATAAAACAGCGGTGGATAAGCTTACAAATATTCTCAAATTTGTGTAGAATAAATTTACGAAATATCAATGAGTTTTATGTAGGAAGTTTGACATGTTTCATATTATAAGAAACAGGCGAAAACATTAAATTTAAGGGTTATCTGATAAACAAGTTTTGTAATATTGTAATTTAAGTTGAACACTGTCATAGGATGAGGTATCTCACCAATAACTTCAATTAAATTCAGAGTAAATTTATTGCTACAAAATAAAATTAGATTGATATTTTTAATATTAATTAGCCTAGTGGGAAAAGGCTTTAATTTTTGTATATGTTAAATATTTAATACCAGAGTAATTTTTGTATATCTTAATCGTATGGTCATATACAATTTCTAAGGATTATAAAGTCAAGACTGCTCAGTTTAAATTTTTGGTTCCTGCAACCTTTTTACTTGAATGATTGATTTGCTTCACTGCAACCTCAGTCCTTGATTGGAAAATTTGGACTTTTTACAGGTTTACATGGCTTGCATACTAAATGGTCATAGGTAAGCTTTTTAATAGCCCAAGTATCTGTTGCCCAATCTTGCATAAAATTGTTTGGTGCAAAAACAAAGTGATAGTTTCCTAGCAGTGGGAATGAAATCGTGTGAAGAATGATGTTGCAGGAAGGATATTTGAAATTAAGTGGCAAATTGTTTCAGAACATTGAAAATTAAATATATTGTGTAATGTTGCAATTTTGACGGGCAAAAGGGTTATATAATAATGAAAGGTTTGTGCAGCTTAATGTTATTGCTCCTGCTACATGTATTCCGCCTTATTTTTCTTTCACAAATACAGAATAGGAGTTTCTTATTATGATTCCACACTTCGACAACTTTATGTACTTGAAGTTTGGGATGATGGCGACAAAGGTTTTCCAATTATTGATCTGGGTATGATTTCTTTCTTATCATTGTTGACTTTGAGCTCAATTTTAGGTAGTAATTTGCACAGCTTATTTTTGGTTTCTGTTCTCCTTAAAAGGAGAAGTTGTGTTTTGCCAAACGTAATTCTATAAATAAAAAGAGTTTTCTCCCCCTTTAAATTAAAACAGCTTAGAACAAGAATCTTAGTTACGTTAATTATAGGAGTTCTGTTTTCTCTTTAACCAGTCCAAATTTCAAACCCGATAACATATCCAAAAAGTTTTCAAAAGTTTTATAATTGCCAAACAACTTTAAATTCAATTTTAAGCATTTTTCTTAAACTCTAACTCTAAAGTAGTTATGATATTCTAAGAAATTCAGGCCAAATGCGATCCTTGGTTTTGATGTTCAAAGTTGAAACTTGAGACTCAGCATAGATATGTTCTCTTTGATAGAAGTTTCAATATTGTGCTTCATATACCCCTATTGATTTTAAGACGAATACTTCTTTTACTTGTTATGAATTCTAGTAAATGAATGTCTTTATATATGAATATCTGGTGCAGTGAAATATCAAGCCAACCCTTTGGTTATTTACACAAGCACTAAAAGTGAAGAATCCTTCTTGTCTGCTCTGCAACAAAAGGGTAGGATGCCCTTAATGTGATTAAGTTACGAAAGACTATTATTTGGACCTTTGACCCATTGAAGTTACGCAGATGGAGTAGCTGAGTATCCTACAGTAAAGCTTGTTAAAAGTTCAATATTCAGCTACGAGCAAGCATGGCATAGGTGTTACATCTGTTAAGATCTTAAAGAGAATTCTAACTTAAATCTTTTTGCAGTGTACAGGATGATATATTGAATATTCGAATTGTTGATGGAGATTGTTTTGTTTGGACTTTCAGATTCTCTATTTGATTTGTTTTCACTTAATGCTTAAAACTTATCCTATCTATTAACACATCCACACACAGAAGTAGCGTTTGATTTAGGAACTTACCTTCGCTTTGAAATTGGGGTATTAGGATCATTTTTTCTCATCACATAATTTCCATCATTGCCTCTCTCTTCAACCTTGAAAAGTTTATATTTTTTTTACTGCTTTGTTTCAGTTAAAGGATTGAACAAACGTCTTGGTGCTACCCTTTAATTGTTTTATTCAGCATGCCTGATTTTTTTTTTTTTTGTGGAGAAAGCTATTTTATGACAGCTTTTATTTGGTGATTTGTAAACTCCTTTATATCAAATAAAATAAAAGTGTGCTGCAATTTTAGTATTCTATCTCTTCTACTTCAAGAATCCTGATTTTACAGATTAATTTACCTGCGAGTGGCGGGGATGGATGATGGATTAAATATGAAGGAGAGGATTTACTATGTGAGTTAGAAACCACCCACCACTGTCCTAGTATCTTAGGATTATAAATGCACATCCTTAAATTAGTAATAGAATACTTATTTGTTCTAGATTAATTGTTGCTTATATTATAACAAGTTTTGTATGGAAAAATCTTCTGTCCTTTCAATTATTATTGCTGTTGCAATACTCTAATAATTTTATATGCATCCCCCTCTTTCTCCCCTCTGTTACACCTGCAGCTGAGTTCAATGATGGACATGGGAAGTGAAGTACAGGTTCGTGCTAGTGGTGGTCTCCTTGCAATACTAGAGGATGAAAGGATTGTAGATACTCTTGAACAGAAAGAATCAGGAAATACATCAATTTCAATTGATTCTGTTGCAGAAATTTCACTGTATCCTTGAACTTATTTTTCTCAGTGTTTATAGGCAAAAACGTTCTTCTTTGTGCTGCTTGAAACTTGAAAGGAGAAAATGTGAGTTCAAAGGCTGTCCTTTACCTTGGTGATACAGAAATAACTTTCTCAAACTTGATGCAGCAGCTCATGAAGCATTACAAATATTCCAAATTGACAAGCACCCAAGCCACATGGGAATCGGTAGAGCAAAAGAAGGGTAATTACTTAATCTTAAATATTCTACTTAAAAAATATGTAAATATCTAAGGCAATGTCTTAATTGCAGGTTTTCAGTATTTGGAATGATCAATAAGGTTTGTTGAGTGGTTTGAATAGTGTGTGCCAATTTCTCGTCACATAAGATTAATAGTTTGTCTTGAATGCAGTGTGTGACTCCGATGGGTAGACGTCTTTTGAGGTAACATGAATAAAAAATAGTGAGAATGTGAGATTTATAACCTACCTATCTCTTGAGCTTGAGAACTTGAGGCGACATTTTTCTCACATAATTTCCCCGTTTCAGAAATTGGTTCTTAAGGCCTATTCTTGATCTTGAAGTGCTGAACTACCGTTTAAATTCTGTATCCTTCTATAGTCTAGCATATATTGTCTAATTAGGCTTCACTAATCTGTATAATCCAAATTTCAGGTGGATAGAAAAATTTACTTTATTTAATTATAGTCCCTTTTGAGGTGAAATGGCTATTTAATATCTTATTCACTACATATCTTCAACAAATTAATCATATAATTATGAAAACATGTTTTCCTTTGATGGTAAGTAGATATCTTTTTTTCTATGCTCAGAAGAACTTGTTGCTTCATTACGGGAAACCTTGAAATCTGTGAAGGATATACCCCACTTGCTGAAGGTATGAAATGTCTCTTCCTCTCTCATTCTTGTTCTTATGCTCGTCTGACTGTATGTTCATTGTCTATTCTTTAAATTCTCTTTTGTAGATTGTGTTTTGTTCGGGCCAAATAAACAATTAAAAAGAGCATGATGTGTGCTCATTAAAATTTTGTTAACTACATGATTTTAACTCTCCAATCACAAATATTGAACATTATTCATTGTTGAAACATGATATTACTATTACATATTTGAAAATCATTTTTTATCTTGAGTGCATACGTCAGTCTGTTTTATGCAATTATGAATGTGTTTCTTTTCGAAGCAAAAGCCTGTATTATTTGCGTACTAACACTTTTTGAAGATTTAATAAATCATTAAAGAAATTTGACTGTCCAAGCTCTACGTGCACTAGCTCTGATTGGGCAGCTCTTCTAAAGGTAAAATTCTCTTTTATTCTTTTCTAGTTCCTAATAGTCATATTTTCTTGTGCTGTAACCTATTAAAATTCACATCTGCTTCTACATATTAAAATAAATTTATATTGTTCTGTTCCTTGAATTTAGTTTTACATGACCACAGTGGCCTTTAAAAAATTGTTAACTTCTAAACATTTTCTTTGTATATTACAAGTTAACAAAAATCAAAGGCCAACAAATATTCTCCTCCTCCCTTCTCCATTTGTTGCTATTTTCTATTTGTCTTTTCTTGTCAGTGATTAAAAGCGAAGAAATCTTGCTGCATGAAAATTGAAAAATGACAAGATAAAAAAACTGATGCGACTGAGGGGAGGTAATGTTGAAAGCGTGTTAGTTTTTGTTATTGAAGAGGTGGGCAAAATGTTGAACTAGTTAAATGATAAGAAGTCTGGTAAATGATAGGTCAGTGCATAAAATTAGCAATAGCTTTCATCATGGTTGAATATCTAATAGTGATTCAAATAGATTAGGATGAAACCAAATGGAATGGAATAAAGTTAACAATTTGTTTTTTGTATATTTTAATAATGATCTGGGGTTAATAGGAGTATTGAATGGAATGAGATGTAAATTGGAATGTAATTCATCATCTTCTGTTTTATTCCATCCCATTTTAAACAATCTAATCAATGGAGCCAGGTATTCCATTTCGTTTTGCTCAATCTATTGTTTTTCATATCTTACAATTTGGACTTAATGCCTAGCACAATCGTATTACGTCAGTTTCTAAAGTGAAGATTGCCCAAGTTTTATAAGTCACATCTCTCGGCTAAACGTGCCCCCTTCAATGCTGCTGCAATTAAGGTAGCCCAAAGACGTAATTAAGATGGGTCAAGGATGACTATCATTAACTTGGTTTTCCAACACTATTAATCCAAACATAGCATAACTTCTATTTCTACACATGAGGATGCTTCATCCTAGATTATGTGTTTTAAAATATATATATATATATATATATATATATATATATATAATTAATTATATATTTTAAAAAATATGGATGGGAACCTTTTTTTTTAGTTTTATGGATTGTCCATTATTTTGTTACGATATAACTGTATTCTACGATGTTGCAGTTCATGACAAAGATATAGCTAAGGAAAAAAAAAAGAATATCAGGGTTTTCCTTTCCATATTGGACACTGTTTATTTAAGAAATCCATTTACACGAGTTGTGGAAAATGGAGAGGATACCTTCACCGATAGATGTTCATAACAATTTAATATACTTTCCTTTACAATAGAAGTTCATTTTGGGATTGAGCACTGATTTTATGTTCATATGATTTTTAGAGTATTTGTGCGCTGTTGCATGTAAACAAGATTTTTGAAGTTGGAATGTCCGAAGACCTTCGTGAAGAATTGAAGTATTTAAACTTGGACATTGTCGAGAAGGTATTTGCATATATGCTCTATTCGAGTGCACTCGTCTACACTATAGCTTAAATGGTTTTACTTTTGATAAGTAACATTACTGCAGGCTAATTCATGTATAACAGCAGAACTTGGTTATGTTTATGAACTGGTAAGTTTTATTTGTTTCTCTCCTATTAATTATGATGAGAAATACTAAAAAGAGAAATCGCACATAATGTGCTTTGATGTTTTAAAAGCATCTGATTTTCGAATCTGGTAGAGTGAGGGGAACCATTTCAAGAGTCAATTCAATCGAGAGATTTATTTAATTTGTTTGGATAAAAAGCGATAGCAGTTTTCCCTTTGTTTGGATTATGGTTTGTGCAGGTAATTGGTGTTATTGATTTAAATAGAACTAAAGAGAAAGGTTATGCGACGGTTGTGAAGGAAGGTTTCTGTGACGAGGTTAAACCCAATGTTCTTGTTCCTTTTCTTCGGCTGTGTGAATGTACTGAATTTTGATAGTATGCATGTGCCAGTCAAGTTGAAAAATGTGTTGTCAAATTGTTTCTTTGCTCATGTGCCTACTAGGATGAGATTTTAAGTAGAGAAATTAATCCATAGATGTTTGAAGGTTTAATCTAATGTATAAAATTTTCTTCTTTCATTGGTTCAACTGTCTTCGGTATTTTGTAGTTAGATGAGCTGAGGCAAATATATGAGGAACTGCCGGAATTTCTGGAAGAGGTGGCTTTTTGTGTAAATTTTAATTGATCAGAAAAATTAATATATATATATATATATATATTTTTTTTTTTTTTTTCTCGTCATGATACATATTTTTTGCAGGTTTCATCGATGGAATTGGATCAACATCCTGGTCTATGCAAGGACAAGCGTGTTCCTTGCATTGTTTATATACAGCAAATAGGTAGATCTGACTCTCATTTACACTTGTATCCATAAAATGTGGTAATGGGTCATTGCATTGCTCTTTCTTTATGAAGTACATTTAATAAAAGGCTGTAAACATTGTTTATTCCAGTAGATATGATTATGTTTAGTTTTAATCCTTCATTTTCATTTTTTTGATTTATCCTGGTGACTGGGTTTGTCATGAATTCAAATACGAAACAATTTCTTTACATATATGTAAAGATAAAGTTATGCACAATAACCTTTTCTTAAGCAAGACGAAAAGAAAAATAAAAGAGAAAGCAATGGGGGGACACAGAACTTAGAAGTTGCAAAATCAGAGAATTAGACGACAAAGAAAGAATATAAAGGGATCCTCAATAGGGTCATCACCATTGAGGCCAAGTTTTAAACTGAGACCTATAGGCAGTGCAGCTGGTCTGCTACCTAAGAAACCAGTATCATCAAGTAAATATAAAGTATATTTTCTGTGACTCAAGGAACTACCTTTGTTGGATCCGGCAATTTCCAATCTTAAAAAATTATTGGAGAGAAGAGAACTAAGGATCTTCAGTTTGAACAAGGAACTTGTTGTCAACTGTACATTGTTAACACAAGAAGAATATGGTCCTGCTTGTTATCCACATAAACCAACAAAATGACCAATGAAGAACCAAAACTATAAGTGAATAGAGAGTAATCATTTTTAAACTGTGTAAAACCATGTCACTGTAATGTTGAGGAGAACTTATAGAACCATTGTCTAGAGGCTTGCCTAAGTCCATATATAGACTTATTTAACTTGCAAACTAATCCTTTTGTTGTTGTTTTGTAACCTTAGGGAATATCCATGAGTATTTCCTCAAATAACACACCATTTAAGAAGGCACTGTTAGTATCTAGCTACTGTAGGCTCCAATTTTTTGGAGCACCAATAGGTAATAAGACTCTTAGAAAAGTAAGCTTTGCCACTAGTGAAAAAGTGTATGAGAAATCAATTCCAGTCTGTTGTGTGTTGCCTTTGACTTTCAGTTGAGATTTGTATTTATCAATTGAACGGTTCAATTTGAAAAGCCATTAGCATCCTATGCAATATTTGCCTTCAAGTAAAGGGACTAAAGACCAAATGTCATTATCTTCAAAAGCTTTAATCTTTTGAGCCATATCATTGCGTCATTCAGGGTAGGGTACTACTTGATGATAGAACTGAAGTTCATAAGTAGAGGAAATTTGATTGATAAAGGTTTTGTAATTTGGACTCGATTTGTCTAAAGAATAAAATTTTGAATGAGATGAGTGTGTGAAGTGCTAGAACACACATAGTCAGGCAAATAAGAGGGTTTCTCTAACACTCTCAATGATCTCTGAACAAATGCTTCAAGTCCATCAGGACTAGACATTGATATTTCAGATGTACCATCAATGTCTAATTATATTTGATTATAATACTTTCATCAACCATTTGCCACCATGAGGAAACCTCAACTCAATGTCTAATTATATTTGATTATAATACTTTCATCAACCATTTGCCACCAAGAGGAAACCTCAACTCCAAGAGTCTCAGTTAGTAATTTGCTGGATTTCTGCCACAACGTGGCAAGGTGGCGCTGCCCTGCCATTTTGGCTGTTTGGCAACATCAGTTCACATTTTTTTCATAGCATATTTTTTTCCGGCTATCAAACAACACTGGATATCTTATTAATGAGCAATGCATATCTTGTTTCTGTCTACTGTAGGTTATTTAATGTGTATCTTTGAAGAAAAACCTGAAGAAACCTCTCTGGAGACACTTGTAGATTGGGAATACGCAGTATGTTGGTGATTGCACCCAGTCAAATGATTTACCTAATTAATATCTTATATTTCATGTTATTCATTTCAAGTACAGTTTTGTGACACAGATGGAGAGACAAAAAGATACTTTTATCGTACGCCAAAGACACGAGAATTGGATAGTCTGCTCGGTGATATCCACCATAAAATTCAAGGTATTTTAAGCATATATTTGATAGTTCCCTGATTTTTACTTATTTGCTTTGAAGTAATTCGCCGAGCCTTTGCCCAGACTGGTAACATGCTCTAACCTTGAAATGAAAAAAACTCTCGATGTAAGCAATTAGATTTTAATAAAATTATGGAATTCCTTGACACAGCTTGTGGTAAGACTCTCACCGTAAGATCTATGAGACGTAATAGATATGATTGAGTTTACCTTCAAAGTTAAACGCTTGGTCTCTGGTGCAATCTTACTTATTTGAGTTCTTTTATTCAAGATATGGAGAGGGCAATCACCAGAGATTTGTTTTCGCGTATATTGCTATTCCAGACCCTTTTGATAAAGGTGGCAACTTTTGCAGCTGAACTGGACTGGTAAGATAAATTGTCATTATAAATAACTGGTGCTAGCTGGGACATTTTTTTATCGTTAATAATTTTGCTTCAGCTTTTTGTCAATGGCATTGGTTGCACGGCAGAACAACTACGTCAGGCCTTCGTTGACTGAAGAAAATTTGCTTGATATAAAAAATGGAAGGTTCAGATCATCTGGTTATAAGAACCTAATGGAAAATCATTTATATGGTTAATGATAAAAACTGGCTTTGTTTGTAGGCATGTTTTGCAGGAAATGACGGTAGACACATTTATTCCTAATGACACTAAGATTCTTCATGATGGTAAATAGCTGTAGACATACATAACTGATATTAGCTAACTTATATTATTAAAGTCCATTTTTGATCAAATTATTTTGTTATTAATCCCTCTTCCATTGCTCTTTACGGTAGGAAGAATAAATATCATCACCGGTCCTAATTTTTCTGGAAAAAGTATCTATATAAAGCAGGTCAGCTATTAGTTCTTTATCTTTCTGGGACATGTATTCCGCAGCATATTGATTGTACTGTTTTAAAATAGCAACTATGTCGAAAAGGTCATTCTATAACCTTAATTTCTAGTCTCCAAATGGAAGAATTTTCCTAACTTCTAGTCTCTGTATGAAAAAAATGTTGCAGGAGCTATTTTAGTAGTACGTGTATCAGAGTTATGAACTTCTGGTTTTTAATATTCATCTGGTCTGACAATCTAAACACTACAATTGTTGATATTCATCAGATCTTTTTTTTATTTGGGTTTTGCATATTTTTATTGTCGTGGCATTCACCCAATATTTTTTTTTTTCTTTAATTCAATTGAAAAAATAATTTAATTAACATGTATTTTCGGGATAACAATTACTTGATATTATCATTGTTTAATAACATTTTTATATAAGTTGATGAATACAATAGCATATACATGACATCACAATTTAATAAAATTAATTTGAGCTATATTATATTATTGCTAAAAAATAACATTTTTTAATATCTTATTTTTTGTATGATTATCTCAAAGTAAAATGAGTGACCACACTAAATAAAAACAAAATCTTAACATTTTTATCGTTTCATGTGGATGAGTTTGTGCTTATCCACCTTTCCGGATTCAAGGATTTTTGTTCAGGGACTGTGTTGAAGACTAAAAAAGGAAGCTTCGAATTTACTGTTCTTCAAATAGTTGATTCCTTAACATACAGTATAACGTCTGGCTACTATATGATGTTACTGACCTTGCTCCTTGTTGCTCTGTTATTTATAAACTAACGATAAGTATTTTGCAGATTGCTATAATTGTTTTTCTCTCCCACATTGGTAGTTTTGTGCCAGCCGATTCAGCAACTGTGGGTCTAACAGATAGGTATAATTTTCTCATGAATCACGTCCCTTATGAAACAAGAGTTACATTATTGAATGCTAATCGTTTTTTATTTACTTGTTTGTTGGGGAGGTATTTTAGAATATTTTGTGCAACGGGAAGCAGGCTTATGACAGCTGAACAATCAACATTTATGATTGATCTACATCAAGTAGGGATGATGCTCAGGTATTCCAAGAAAAAAGCCATCTCCATTACATTTAACATAAAACCGTCACAGGAAAAATCTGTATAACCTCCTTGCATTTGGATGGACTATGGTGCAGGATGCCCTATCTTCTATATCATTCGTTTGTTTTGGTTAATTATTTGGTTTCTATACCAGAGTTAACTTTTCATTTTAACCCCCACTTAAAAGTTTATATTTTAATATCTATACTAACAATTGTTTTAACTTTTAGTTCTTATATCTCTATCATGTGGTGGTTTACACTGCCAAAAACCTAACCAACAGAGACTAAAACTCAGAATTTTTGGGTACAATGATCCAACATTTTATACCAACAATTAAATAAGCGGAGGGTTCCAAGATAATTTGCATTTTAATAAAAGGGCAATGTTTGTGTATATGTATTTTTTTTAATGCCTAGAAAATCTACAGGCATGCTACTTCGCAATCTCTGTGTTTGGTTGATGAATTTGGTAAAGGTACTCTTACAGAAGGTCTGTTTCTCCAATGTTTAGAGTGTCTAAAATTCACAAATGCATGGAATGTGTGTGCGTATTGTTGAGGCTAGTTTTTAGCTTAAATTTTTAATCTTTCTTTCAGATGGCATTGGTCTACTTGCTGGAACCATAAATCACTTTGTCACATGTCATGAACCTCCAAAGGTTTAACTTCTTCCTGAAATTATATAATGTGTGTATGAATTCAACTTTTCAGGAATTATAATATCATTTTCCGAAGATGACCATCTTTATGCTTTCCAGTAACCGTCGTCTCATCTATAATCTTTTAAGTGTTTCTTTACAAGTCTATATCGGATATTAGGCTTAATTATATTATGTAAGTTTTTTTTAAGTACATTTAATTATATATTTTATTCTTTTGCATATTTTGCCCGTCATTATATACTTATATGCTGATTTGTCACAAAAAAATGAAAAAAGTCGTTGCTTTGTTATATTTTATTTAGCAAAAAATGTTAATATGTTAGAAATCCTTATAAACTTATTCTACCATCTTACAACCCTTTATAATAATTTCTTATCAATAATTTAATTTAATATTTTTTTTTTTGGCAAAAAGAAGTCGTTTTGATGTCATTTTATTTTCTTTCGTTATACTTCATCATACCGTCATACATTTAACAGAATGGCAAGATGCATGAAAATTAAAGAATATGATGGTAAAACATTTAGTTGTGAAGATTGTTTCAGTGATATGGGTTGACATAGAAAAACTTACAAAACGGATTAGATTAGTCTAAAACAATTGTTCAAATGGAGTTGAGTCATTTTGCTGCGATCTAAATAAGTTTAGGCTAATCCGGTCTTGAAATTTATGGAGTGATTCGTTTTGTAAAATAATAATTGTATTTAAAATAATTAAATTGATATTATTTTTTAAAAAAACATATGTTAATTATAATTTGCATTTATTTATATATATTAAATTACTATATTTAAATTTTAAAATTAAAATTGTATGTGTTCTTTTATTAAAAGTTTTGTTTTTATATTTGTTTAAAATTTTGTAAAGTGAGTCAAAATGATCCACTGACTCCGCACGGAGCAAGATTAGGTTAAAATTACAGCTCTTTTATAAAACTGATCAGATCGATACAATTTTTTAGGTAACTCCTTAAGTCAGGCTGAACCGGTCAACTCAGCCCGTTTGACAATTGTTACAGATAGGAAAGCCTGGGTGGTAAATGGTGAAAGAATGATAGTTAAATGTTAAAATGGACAATTAGTTCTGTTGTTGTTTTAGTGACTGGCAATGATCGTTCCACACATGATTGTATATACATGAGCTAATCATGTTCCAGTGATCATGAGTCATTAGAGTAGTTCTATGATGAAATTAAAAAGTAATAGTTTTTTATACACTCAAGCAGTAATTTTTTCAGGACATTGTTATTGAAAGACAATTTCCCAGGAAATAATAGTTTTTATTTACTCAAGCATTAGTTTTTTCATGACATTGTTATGGAAAGACAATTTCCCAGGAAATTTTATTAAGATGAAGTATTAACTCAGAACCTAGATTCAAACTGCAATCCAAAAATATATTCACAATTGGCCAAGTGACTATAGGCAGTTTCTCATAGAGATTGTAACTGTCATTTGTTCTGCAAAATTTGTAGGTTTTCGTGTGCACTCATCTCATGGATTTATTGCATGGACATTCCCTGACCAAGGTTACGCACTTATACTTGTGCAAGAAGTTTGAAGTTTTTGAACTCCTCGGTTGAGTGATCATAAACATAATTCCTTTGGACTATTTCAGTCTGAGCAGATTAAGTTTTACACAATGAGTATACTGAGGCCTGACGACAATTCCACATACATTGACGACATTGTATTTTTATACAGGTATATTTTGTTGATTCTGCTATGCAGTATGCTAAGAACTATATTTACCATCAAAGTTTATTTGATGTCAAAAGAAGGATTTGATGGAAATTGTGTAGGTTGTTGGACTTCACTTGATCAGACAATATAACAAACGTGTGTTTGTATTTAAAAAAAGTTACTGTAATAGATGCAGTTTTTTTAGTCTAAGATTAGAGATGGAAAACTGATTGCCAAAAATTATATGTTTAAGCATGCATCTATTTCGGTGAGGTCATCCTGAACATTAAAATATGCACATGAATGATAGTATTTGGTTCATGTAATGCTCCAGGCAGAGGAGCTTTCATTATACTTCGCCCTTGTACTTTGTCTAGACTATTGAGATAATATACTGTCTGAGGAGATTTCATCTTTGTTATTATCATTTTTCTCGCAGGCTTATCCCTGGACATGCCCATCATAGCTACGGTATGCTTTTGCTTTATTCGGTATTTTATGTCTAGAATATTAGAGATATACTTTCTAACACAACAAAGAAAAATGTCAAACACATTCTTTGATACATCATTTGGTGAATACAAGCACAGGGAAGTGTCTTTAAAAGTGTTTTGAAGAGTGTATTACTAACATACTTTGCAATATCAATTGAAATACCAATGAAAATGATGTGTGCGGTTTCTGAAATCCTGCAGGGCTGCATTGTGCTCTGCTTGCTGGTAATTAACAAAACTGCTGCTTAAAAATGATATTTCCTGATAAAAAAATATACGCAAAGCATATTCTTCATTCTTTCCTCGTGATAAAAAAATTTATAAAACATTTTTTTTTTTCTGTTTTTATTTCTTTCATTGAAACAAGCTGCACCGTTCACGCAGGTGTACCAGAGGAAATTGTAAAAAGAGCTGCTGCTGTGTTGGATACCGTTTCAAATAATAATCATGTCGAGCGGTTATGCAATGAGAACATCTCTGCCCAAGATCGTCAATGCAAGGTGAAATTTCAATTTCAAGATTCAAATTAGTGCTTTGGATATTGTTTACTCTCTCAGGTATGTTTACTTATATTTCCAAATGGAATGCAGGATGCCATGGATAAACTGTTGGAATTCGATATTGAAAAAGGCGACTTAAAACTTTTCTTTGAGGATATATTTTCTCCAGTTCTTAATGCATCGTGACTGAAGTCTTATCTGCTGATTGTTTTCGTAGGAATTATTGAGATGCCAGGTGTGATGGTATGACATTTATATCAAGATGAGTTGCATACATTTTTATTGAGCATCCATTTTGGAGAATTATATCTTCCTATAGCAGAGTCTTTTTCATTGGTTTATCAACCTCAAGCTAAAAAGTTAGTAGTATGTGGAAAGTTTAGAGAGTGAATAGCTTTAATCATATATAAACATAACTGATAGGACTTTCAATAGAAGTCTGAAGTTAAGAGTTAATCTAATTTTATTAGATTACACTATAATGAGTAGGTTTAAAATGTTCCGCCCTTTAAAAAAGTAATTCTCAAAAACTACAAAAGCATATATCTGTGATCTTTTATAGAAGATTGAAAATGAATTATTTTTATTAAATATAATTTTCAAAATTATAAGAACTAAATTAAAAAATAAAAAAAAAGACTATCGTGTTCATTAGGATGAAAGATATTTGTTAAACCCTAATAATTAGGTGTTTGAAGTCTACTACAATTTCAAAACTTAGAACCCACTTTGGTAAATAGCTTAATTATGAATTTATTGAATTGATATTTATCTTGTACGTAATGTGTATAAGTTGTTTTTTATAATTAGAGTTAAAAGTAAGTTAGGTTATTTTTACTAATTATTATAGAAAGTAACTTATAAGAATATGATAAGTTATTTTTATTGGTTCCTTTAAATACTTTGAAGTAACGTCACAAGATAAATCTAACAAGCTATTTCACCCACGAATTTATTACTAGAGAAATATCAAGCATTTCTAAATTGATTGCAATATTAACCCATCATTCCCAAAGCTAAAATCCTAAGTTGGTTGTGGTCCATAACAATATTTAGAAAATTCTAACAAGTTCGGAGTGTTAATATGTTTATGAATGTTTCTCCTTCCTTTCCTCTTTCGGTTGATTTTGTCCACAGCTAGGATTAACATCAACTATTGAACTTGAAGCAGTTGGATCCGACCCACCTAGTCAACGTAAGCTACAACTACTTGATATGGAAACATTATATAGTTTGATGCTCTTGTCATATTTCATTAACATCTATTAAAAACTAGTATAAAAACCATCATTCTCATAGGAATGCATATTTTTCTAACCAGAGATCATTTTTCCTGAAGCCCGGCTTTGGGATTTTTTTTCCCTCCCCAATATCACATTCAACTTTTAACATCGAACTATAAAGAAAAAAAAAATGTCATTGAAGAGTTAATGAATCCTGAAGTTCAGGCTGCTACTAGTTGTTTCATATTAATGGGAGATGCGTAACCTGAAGGACCGTCGAAAAGTCTGTTAACAAATATACGAGAAGCTGCCTCCGTAGGATGGAATTGGTCGAAGAAGATGTGATCTTCTCTATTAGGACAAAGGTTTGACAATGGCAGGCAGGGAGCCCTGGCATTCAGCTCACCCAGTCCACAACAAGCACCTTTTACCTCACTAAATCCTGAAAAGGGATTTCAATTTTTTTTAATCACAATCCAATACGATAAAAATAATTAATTAATGATTAGTTAAAATTTACAAGAAAGTTATTATATCATCCGACCCAACCCAACTCAAATCGTTAAAAACGACAATCACATTTTTGAGATATTATTCATTTTGAAAAAGTTATGTCACGGTTTTATTCTTTAAAAACGTCTATGAATGAGTATTTAAAATATATTTGATCTTGACTTTTAAACAATGTAAAACTTATTGAGTGTAAAAATGTTAATTATTAGATTTTATTAGTGAAGGGTTGAATCCACAATTTCTACCCTCTTCCTTTCAAATCCACGAAATCAATCTTATTGCTTTAAATTGTTAACTAGGGATTCAATCCACGGCCTTGACCTCGTGTGTGGATATTGTGATAAGTTGGTTATTTATTATTAAGGAGAGAAAATAGGAGAGTGTGGTGGTAAATGACAGTACCATTGGAAGCTGGACTCTGAATGAGGTCGTTGATGGCAGCATAAGTGTCGAAGTAGGAGTAGATTATCCCTCTATTCTCCGATTGCCATTCCATCAACATCGATTGAAGGCCTTCATTGTATTTTACAGACCAGTAATTCACTTCTACAACGCATTCCGTTTTGTTCTTCAGCCTGAATTCAGGGCAGCATCCAAGTGTTCCAACTCCCGCGATCTCAAATTTACGTGCACCATGATCGTACAATCTCTACAAAAAAATTTAAATAAAAAAACAAAGCAAAGGACACAAACGTTTATCCTTAAACAGTGTATACGTTTGTCACAGATCTTTCGAATTACGATTATTGTATGGTACCTGTAGTTGCAATTTTAGTGAGAGTGCCATGGAATCCACGTACTGGTGTGGGGTAGTTTTCTTACGAAGATCTGATGACTCAAAATATCCAAAGAGGTCGTTGCTGCCAATCACCACAACGAAAATTGATTTTGAGAGATGTTTCTGTATAGCAGCTGCTCCTGTTTCTCGTGTCATTTCCTCGTGCACAATAGAGTAGTAGTCCACTTGTTTTGTCAATGGTATTGATTGTCTCTGAATTCATAATGAACAAAATGTTGAAAGGGTTCTCAAAATTTAAAATCCAACACACTGATTTGGTTAACTCAATTCACATTTTGTCATCATGAAAAAATGAGATAAAAATAATAAACATATATATGATTAAGTTATATTCTCTAATAATTAATAATGTTCTTAATTATAAAGAAAAGGAACTACGTCACTGTCTAGATTTAAATGGTCCACGTCTTTCAAAAAGATGGACCCGAAACACCAATTCCTTTCAACGGAGACCCACTTCAGGTCCATCTTGGGTCAGATTCCCAGAGCCGTATTTGGGTCGTCTACCCACAATAAATGAATAAAAGTAAAAACAAAAAAAAAAAACTACTTTTGGTGACTTACATAACGCAAGTCAGAACCATCAAATATTCCAGCACCTGCGGAGGCAAAGCTAACACCATCAATGAATGTCGCCTTGTTTTTGTTGGCCTTCGATGTTAGAGAGAGGTAAGGTGGCGAAGTTGCCAAACCCAATTTCTCAGCTGCAATTTCAACCCACACAACACAATCATTACATTAACTAAAAAAATTATCTACCGAGAACAAATACCAATGAGATATGAATTCAACCACATTAAGTATTGACATTACTCTTTTTTAGACTATGAGTTTATGAGTCTTTATCCTTATACAGTACTCCACTCTTTTATTTCTAGTCAATACAGTACTTAGACTCACACTTGAGTTTTTGAACGTTTATTAATTTGCATAATAAGAAACTTTACAAAGTATTATGAAGTTTGTGCACCAAAATATATATATATATATATATATATATATATATATATATATATATATATATATTTTCTTTTTATGATTTTCATTTGTTGTCACACTCCACATGTGTCGACGTTATTTTTCCATGTTTTCTGGGTGCCAGTTTATCAACCTTATGAATATCTTACAGGTGAAGAAACATGCAGAAAACAAATCTGGTTTCCAAAAATATTTCTCAACAATTAATATATATTAAATTCTAACAATTAATATATATTAAATTCTGAGATTGAATCAGTTCAAACAAATTATAAAACATAAAACTAAATGAGTTCAAGATATATATACACATTAGGCACAAGATTAATTACCTGAGAAGACAGAATTCAGTAATTATTGAAAAATTCTCGAACTAAAACATTGTCTTTAAAGTTAAAAAACATGAACACATAAGTGACGACATGATTGTAAGAACATTTGAAATGGTAAGGTTTTTGTTTGGAATGAATTAGAATTACCAACAAAATCTGCAGCATTCTTGCCATTGCTAAATCTTCCGGTGGGTATGTGGTTGGGAAAATCAATGCCATAGTGACGATGATTTGCCTTTGCAATGGAAAGAGTTAAGAAATTGTTGTTGCCGACATCCACAAGTGAGTCTCCAAACACGTACAAAGCTGGAACCATTTGAGGGTCTGAAGAAGCAAAGCATAAGATGAAAAAGCCATAGATGATCATAAAGAACACTGTTTTACCCATCTTGGTTGCTTAGACAACTGTTTGATTAATATTTAAAGATAGCCTAAAGCTGGCTCAAAGGTTCTGGTTCTGGTTTACGTGTGAAAAGAAAAAATTGATTGAATGGTGGTGAGAGATAGTGGAGCAACAGTATTCTCCAGATACTCCATCCACTGAAATTCATGTTTATTTTATTGTCGATGATGTGTCATGTCTTAATGGGACAAACATTGTCAACGTCAAAAGGAAAATTCCTCTCGCTTCTTCCTTCGTTTTTAGTTTTTACCTCAACAACTAAACTGTGACAATGTTCATTCATATGCTTCTGATATCTCACTGCAAAATTATTTCTTACAAAGTTTTGGTGACAGACTTGTGAGAATGCATAGTGACGATAAATAAAAGTTTGATCTGACTTAAAAATAGAAGGAAAAGAAATTAGTTTATATTAAAAAGTAAACTTTGTCAAAAATAATTTTGTTTAAGTATCATAGTCCATTTAACTGTAATAATATTTTTAAATTCTAGATTTATATAGTTCCTTGTTGGTGAAGGTTAAATATATTTTTATTTTTTAAAATTTTTAGCGTGAAATTGGAGTTCTCTAATCCAAATTGTGATACATTTTAATTTTTAAACTTTAAAATTGAATAGATACAGTTTTCTTAATTTAATTGTGCTAATTTTTTTTACATGTCAAGTGTTTTATAATGTAATTTTTTTTACATGTCTAACTGTTTACACCGTTTAATACGTTCTAACTCAAATGTCAACTTAACACATCATTTAACATGTAAAAAGTAACATTATTGGAGTAAAAGAACTATATTCATTTATTTCTAAATTTTGGAAACAAAATATATCCAAGTTTAAAAACTGAAACAACTTTCACTTTCACATCTATCGGAACTACAAGATAGATACAGATTTGGATTCTTTACTTAATTTTCTTATGTTGTTCCTCTATTGTGTTTTCATAATATACTAATTATTACTAATTTTAACGTTTTAAAATATATTAAAAAAATATTTAAAGTACAACACGATGTTGTACTTTTAATGTTCGATAGAGAACCGTACTCAAAAATCAATCAAGAATCTAAAATCACAAAATACTTAGGTCGTTTTATTTTATTGTGATTATAAGTGACAAAGAAGTGATTATATATGTAACTTGATGAAAACATACACATGCGAATGTTTCTTTTGTTCATGGTTTAATTTAATAGATGGGTTGTAAAGCAGAGGTAGCCACATCAAAATATGCAGTATCCAACGAGTGAAAGTGAAAGGCTCATTCAGCAGAAAAGTAAAACTCTTGTGTATACTTCTTCAATATTCTGTGCATAAATAATTCTCTTAAACCTAAAGCAATTTGAAAACCCTCATGTTCATAAAGTGTTGAAGGTCCACAGTGAGAGTGGTCCCCTTAATCTTTTAGCTTTGAAAACAATGCAGAAAGTATATATTATATACACAACATTTTGAAATTTTCATAGCATAGCTAAGAAAGTCAGATTGCAATTTATATGCTTCACTCCACTAATTGAAGAGCCAATATTTTTGAATTGTGATTTGCATTCATTGCACCTTGGCTGCCCCATATTCTTCCCACTTCTATATGTTCCTCATCATTTTGTTCCTACTCTACAAATTCTATCTAAGCAACCACCAATAACCTTTCTTTTCTTACACTGCCATTTCATGAAAAAGACATAAGAGAAACTAATCTCGACTCAAATCTTTTAGGTACGAGTATATTGTTCGAAGTTGAATAGACCGAATCATAATCGAATCGTAATACTTAGATCGATATGAAATAAAAAAAAAAAGTTGTGTCATAACTAACGATTATAAATTTTAATATATATATATATATATATATATATATATATATAATAGACCTTCAATTCAACCATTGATATTAAAATTGAGATTAGAGTTTGATTTCTAATCTACTATTTACTCACATCTACTTAATGTAAAATTTTAACTTATCTTCAATTCTTCAAGTTATAAAAATATACATTAAAAACTATCATATATTTATAATAAAATATGAAATCAAAACAAATTATAATGTAACCAGTCATAATTTGTTAGTCTTATAAACAAAATTTTTAACATTATTTTATGTAAGGGAGTAAAATAAGCATTCTTTCAATTTACAAATGCGAACACCATGTCAATTTTAAATTAGAAAGAAAAATATATTAAAAAATAAAATATTACATTGATTTTATCGTTTTTAGGAACTTATTGAAAGGAATTGACAATAAATATTTAATATTTATTGCACTCAAAAGAACCGGCCCAAGAGGATACAGTCACACATTTCTTTTAAACATTTTCTTTTGTCCCAATAGCAATTTTCTTTTAATAAAAGTATTTAATCTTCTTGAAATTTCTTAAAATTCATGAATTAAAAATATTTTTTGAAAAAAAAAAAAACAGAAAGAGAGAACATTGAATTGGTGAGTAACCCATCACAAAATTCCACATGCAACCAACCACCGAAAGCCACGACCAGCCGGCCGCCGCCTACGGTGCCTCCGCTCAACTCACTCTTCTCATATTCTTTCAACTTTCCAACTCCACACACTCACTTTTCAACTTTTACATTTTTTTTTTCTTTAAATAAGGTCTAAAGTAGACATATGCATACCAAATAAATAGTTCCTATAGCACTTATCTTTTCAATTAATATTTCTAAAAATTAATAAATTAAATCTATGCTATAAAAAAATAACCTAACATTAGAGGCTAAAATGGTTCACTTTTTTAATTCTTTGCATTTATGTTGGTGTGTGTAAATTTAGCATGCTATGGTGTTGCATATTGTAATGCTTTAGCCCAAAGTGTTAAAACATATATAATTTTTTATGTATAATTTTTAGTGCTTTAGTATTGCAATTCTAGCACTATGTGTATGGTATGTTGCATGTGACATCAATTGTCTCGTGACAGATGTCAAGTGGGTTGGGTCACAATCGAATCGTGGCGTTTGGACTGTTACACTTTAAGTAAAAAGAGTTGCACTCTGACTAATGACTATAGTTTTTTGTCTAGTAGTAAACACTAGATCCTAATAATTGGTATCAGAGTCAGGTCACGGGTTTGATTGTTGTGAATTGCACAATTGTCTCTTGGCGGAGGTCAAGTGAACCGGATCACAATTTAGTCATGACGTTTAGATTGTTACATTCTTAAGAAAAAAGAGTTACGCCTTGACTAATAAATATAAATATGGTATCCAAATACTTGAGCATAATTTTAATACAACAATTAAACTTCATTTATATTTCATTGCACCATTTTGTTTTATTCTTTTATGTAAATACTTAACTTTTTATGTGTAATGGCAATATTTACCGAAATAACTATAAATACACGTCAAGTTCCTAATTTTAACAATCTAACTAGTGACAATAAAGTACCAGCAAAACTGTAAAAGAAACTATTTAAAGAGACGTAAGACAAAATTAAATATAATAAATTTAGACAAAAGCTTATTCCTACAGGTGAAAGTGATTTGTAACCCATAACATCATCAATTAATTATAACTCTTTAAAATGCAATTATTTATTTATTTTATGTAATTATCACTACGACATAAGTGGTATAATAAAATATCGGGGTTTTATATTAAATCAGTACTTAAATTTATATGTTATAAATAAAATAGTCTGTCAAATCATAATAACATGGCATAGCTATGAAACTTTCAAAAGCTCGAAAAAAAAAATAGATTTTTCACTAACATCCAGTTATCAAAATTTTGACTGTTAAAAAAATTTATAAAATTAATAATTATTTAAGAATTTTGTTGTAATGTATAAAATTGTTAAAGATACTCAAATTTTGATAATAATAAATAAAACAAATTTAGTATTTCTAATATAAAATATTCCCATCTACCTCTAAACATTATTCAAGCTTTAAACGTTACGCTTGGATGTTCAAAAAATTGAATCTATATATTTGATAGTGTTGCATTTGATGTGAACAATGTAAAATTAATGTGTCTTATTTTGAATCATATTTATCATCATTGTTTAAAATGCAATATCTATTTTTAACTTATTTCATTACTTCTAATTGTTATAAAACAAGAAAAAATATTTAGTTGTCTTGAAAATAATCATGTGCGTTGCACAAATTAAAATATTATTTAGCACTTGAGATGCAGATGCCAAATATAACTCATAAAAAATTGATTCTAACCAAACATGATGGAAAAGAAAGTTTACATACCTAAATTGGTTAAAAAGGAGGAAGGTACGTAAAAGAAGAAGAGAATAGTTGACATTTACGCTTTTACCTCTTTAACCTTTTTTTTTTCGATTACACTACGTTTATTATGTTAGGATATGTATATCATGAATTATAGTTATGTATAATTAATTATAGGTTTAATTATTTGGAAGTGCTTCCTTCAAAAATGTTAATTGAATAGATTTTAAGTCATCTTAAAGATTTTATTTTTGAAAATTTATTCTAATTTGATCCTTCTGTTAGAGTATAATGTTAATTGTATATTATGTGTCAGCTTGTTTTTTTTTTATATTATTTAATATTTTTTTAATTTTTAATGTTTTTAACTTTTTTTTCTTAAAAAAATAACTGCACGTATCAAATTATGATTCCACTACGTGTCATTTTGTGGTTTTTTTGTTTAATTGTTACGTATCAAATTATGGTTCTGCCACGAGTTAATTAATTATGTGAAAAATATCAATTTGTTCCTTATATTTATTATTTTGTCTCAGTTTAGTACTATTTTTTTTAAGTTATAGTAATTTCACCCATTCCAAGTTCAGACCAAATTTAATTTTTATATAAATATTATAATTATATTTTTATTATAATAGATATTTTAACCAAATTAAGTTTATTTAAGTTTAAATTTTGTGTTGAACTTTATTTTAACTTTATTTAGAATTTACTTTTATAAGTTTTAGACAATTTTATAAATTTAAATGTAAAATTTTTGAACATTTTTATAACAATCACAAACATTTAAATTTTACATTTGAATTTTGTAATTGTCATTGTTATAAAATTATTTTAAATTTTACATATGAATTTATAAAGTTATTTATAAATTATTAAAACAATTGTTAAATAAATTCAATACAAAATTTAAATTTAAATAAATTTAATTTGGTTAAAAATTAAAAATATGATTATAGTATTTATATAAAAGATAAGTTTGGTCTCAAATTGGAAGTGATGAAATTACTCTAGTTTAAAAACAAATAAGGACTAGATTGGGATAACATAACATATACAATGACCAAATTGAATTTTTTCATATAAACAATTGACACGTGACAGAATTATAATTTGACACGTGTTTTTTTTTAATTAAAACATATTAAAAAAACCACAAGATAACATGTGGCAGAATTCTAATTTGACATGTGTCAACTGTTTTTTAAGAAAAAAAAGTAAAAAAAAATTAAGAAAAAAAACACGAGTTGACATATGGCGCATAATTAACGCTAGTGAGATGTCCTAACAGAAAGACCAAATTGAAACAAATTTTCAAAATTAGGATTTTATTGAGATAACTTAAAGTATGAGAATCCAATTGAGATTTTTGAAAAAAATAATGAACTTCCAAGAAATTAAACCTTAATTATATTATATTATATAATACAACAAAAAGTATAATAATACCACTCAAAATAATGTGAAAACTTAAAAATCGATCTAAGAGTAATGATGGTTGGGAAACAAATTATTTTAGTTTAAAAGAGAGTTATTACTTAAAAGGTAATTTTTGAAAAAAAAAGTGAAAAGGAGAAGTTTACAAAACAACTTTATTTAAAAAAATCATTTTAAAAAATAAATTTAGTCTCCATATGGACATGGAGAACTAAATAAAATTGAAACCGAATTGAATAAACAAATTAATTTGAAAACTAAATTAATATAAGTCAATGATATTTATCACCATCCATATTGATACATGATATTATTACGCGTAAAAACAAAATCTACGAAATGATACATAACACGTATTTAATGTCCTTGGTATCATGCTAGAAAAAAACCTAACTACATAAAATTTTACAAAATTAAAACTTAATTAAGACTAATTTTTTAAAATTAAATATTAATAGGATAATGCTGGCCAGTGTCCTAAGAGCACTGGTTAATGAATAATTAATGTGCATTGATTCCATACTTTTAGATTGAAAACTGAAATAATTAACTCATTAATTAAAATAATATAAATGTATATAATAATTTTTGTAAAAACAAAAATATTCTTTAAAATTTATAAACACCAATTTTATAACACAAAGTAAATAGTTTGAAAATTATAAGGTCCTTGTTAACAAGTAGGAAAACATACCCCTTTAACATATTATATATCACTAGTTTTACGTATTTATAATTAATAATGTGAGATATCAAAAGATTATCTATTTCTTTAATACAAAAGATTTTATTTAACTAAGAGGAATATTACAAAAGATTATCGATATTATCGAAAAGTAAAAAATAATTTAATGAAATCTCAAATTAATATTTAATTATTAATTCTTTATAAACTTTTTAAATGTTTAACACTAATTTTTTATTGATTTTTCATATAATTTTATTTTTTTATATTTAATTATATTTTTAATTTTAACAACATTAAAATATAATTATTTTATTACTTAATTTTTTAATTTGAATAAATAAACCTTAAATAAAACATTAAACATTATAATGCTTACGAACTTTTTTTTCTACAAAATAAAATAAAATAATATTAATAGTTATTATATCATATTTCATTTAATATCAATATTAATTATTCTTTATTAATATCATAATTTCAATATTAATTATTCTTTATTAATATCTTATCTTATTGTACTAATTAGCAGGATTATATTAATATAATATCACACAAAAATATTGATCTATGACGTTAATAAATGAGTAACGTCTGGACCGAGGTGGGAACAGGTGTTCTCATTAATCCCCTTCGTCATATTAAATAATTACTCTGTGAAAAACTTTAACTCAATAGAATCATATAATTAGGGACACTCATTCCAATGTGTAACGTTCAGTTAACTGATTGAAATTTATTAGTACTCATTAATCTCATTTATTATATTAATTAATTAATTTGGACATATTCAAATTTAACTGAACCAGACAAGTATTAATTCATTTAGTGTTTAAGCTGAGGTGGATTTACGCGTACTCATTAAATTCGGTTTGTAACATTTAAGCTAATGTGAAAAAAGAAAAAAAAAAAAAGAAGACAAAGTGATGAGAAGCACTTCAAACGCGTTTCACACACATGATTCTCAAAAAGAAAAATATATTTTTTACTTTCTTGATAAATATAGTTTTAAGAAATTATTTTTTATAATTTGTTTTATATTTTTCATGAATAATTAAATTCTTATTTATACTAAATATTATAAATATATTTGTTTATTAATAACGAAAATAATAAGTTTTTAAAATAAAAGAGTGAAAAAATAAATTTAATATATTAAAATTTTAAAAATTTTAAAAAATAAAAAAGATAAACTATTTATTGTAATGTTGTTTATCTGGATTTGATTTCAAAGTTATACACGGATTTTAAAGAAATAATTTTGTTAATAAGAGACATTGAATTTTGAGAAAACCCACACTTCAATATAGTTAAGGAAAAAAATGAATTTTTGAACGTTGGGAACCTGACAATTTTTTTATTTAATATATATTTTTTATAATGAAGGCCTAAAATTATTCATTCAAATTATAGAAACTATTTAATGTTTACTTTAAAAAAATAATATACCTTCTACAGTTCTTTTACATCTCATTTTCATTTTTGCTATAATTAGTTTTTTTCTTACTTAGTCAGAGATATAATTTATTTTTAAATAAAATATATAGAAAAAGTGAAAAAAAATGTAATATTAATATATTAAAAAGTATGTGAGCTCAATGTATTATTGAGATAGAGATATTTTAGTGAGAAGAGAAGAGAAGAGATTAATTAATTAATTAATTATTTAATTATGGTTTTTGTATTATATATAGCAAAGAAATGAGAAAAGATAAAGAATAAAAAAGGGAGCAGTAGTAGAAGTGAGAAATAGAGAGAGTGGTGAAAGAAAGAGAGAAGCACCCCACCCACCAAGAACCGAAGCTGAGGTTCGGATGGTGACAGCCAGGCTCGGACCTGACTGAGCCTCTCGAAAAAAGCCAAGGGAGGCACCCTCGAAAATAATGGAGTGTTCCAAAGCAAGAGGAGAGAGAGAGTGAAACAGGGTTTTAGAGAGAGACGCAGCACCAACAACACCAGCCATAGATTAGATGATGGGTCAGATCGTGCGGAGGAAGAAGAAGGGGCGTCCCTCCAAGACAGATCTAGCACGCCGCTCCGCTCAATCTCCGGCAAACTCCCAGCCAGACCTACGACGGAGCCGCCGTCGCCGGAATGTGCGCTACAACATCGACTACGACGACTACCTTGACGAGGAGGATGAGGACGAGGAAGAGGACGAGAGGAGGCGCGAGAAGAAGAAGCTCAAGCTCGTGGTGAAGCTCAACAACCACGAGGAGGAGGACGATGACGAGGACGACGACGCGCCGAGTCATGTAGGGGCGCGTGGGGTGCACGCGCAGGAGGAAAAGGGGGAGGAGGAGGAGGAGGAAGAGGGAGAGGAGGAAGAGGAAGAGGAGGAGGAGGAGGAAGGGAATGAGGAGGCGGAGGAGCAGGAAGAAGAGCGTGAGGTAACAGACACAAGTGCTGAAAATTTTGTGATTAGCGAGAAGAGTGTGTTCAGTGTCCACCTCGGAATTTTTTGATACCAATTGGTCCATAATTGAATTATCTTTCTCTCTCTCTCTCTGTGGTTTTTGTTTCTCTCTCTAGGGCTTTCTCTTTCTCTCTCTGTGTCGGGATTTTGGGGGAGATAACTAACGCGTCAACTGTCAAAACTATCACACACATGCAGACTCTCTCTGATTGTGTTTTCTTTCATTTTATTAACCCTCTTTCTCTCTCCCTGTCTACGACTAGAGATAAGATAACCTAGGACGCCTTGTTGTCTGTCTCTGTCTCTGTCTCCATCGCATCATTTTCTTATATAAACGCAGTATTTGCCTTTTTTGTGGTTTTGGGTTGCGTTATTAATTGTGTGGTTTCTTGTGACAGGCAAAGGGCAGAAAAGTGGATTCTAAAGGGCTCCACTCAGTTTCAGGTGTGTGTGTATAGCGATTTATGGTTTCTGTTGTAATGTAATTCTTATTTGATATTTCACAGCTTTTTACTTGTGTACCTTGTTCGATACTGAAATGGGTTTGCCCATGTTTTTGTTACCGTATCGTCCGCTGTGAGTTTCTAAACTGGGTTCGTTTGTTCTGTTCTGTTTCTAGTGTTAGGAACTCCGTCGAAGCTTCCACCTGGGATTCCGTTGCCTGACAAGAGGACCCTGGAGTTGATCCTAGATAAGCTTCAGAAGTAAGGGGATTTCGATGGACATTTTCTTTCCTCTTGCACTATTTTTGGTTTGAGTTGTGGTGAATGGTTATTATGGCATCTTCAACTTATATTGCTGAATGCTGATGTGATGTCTTTTGGTGAATTGTCAGGAAGGACACATATGGTGTGTATGCCGAGCCAGTTGATCCAGAAGAGGTGTGCGGGCTTTTCTTCCTTTGAATTTTAATCATGCTTTTGGAAGGCAATCTAAGTTGAAAGCTCAAATTATGTTTCAATGCAGCTTCCTGATTATCATGATGTGATTGAGCATCCAATGGACTTTGCCACAGTGAGGAAGAAGTTGGCAAATGGATCCTATCCTACCTTGGAACAATTTGAGGTGTGTAAATCTGTCAACTGTTCATGATGGTTAAAGTTGGGAGAGGTTTCTTTTCTTTTCTGAGATTGTGATTTTTTTTTTCTATTTGATTATAAGTGGGTTGAGAGCCGGAGGGTGCTTGCAATTGGTGTGAGGGGAAGCATTTAAGTGACTTATTTTTCAGTATAATAGAGTCTGTCTCGATTTTACTCACTCGTGTTGACAATGGGATGTTGCTGGAAGTAGCGATTTGTGTGTTTGTGATTGATAGTGGGAAACTTTTGCAGGAGTAAACTAATGATGGGATCGTATGAAATTTAGCACAATTTATTACTGGAGTTTTTATTTCCTGGAAAGGAATATATTTTCAATGTAATGATAGATTGGGTTATGGTTAAGGCATTGACATGGTGTAGCTTGTCTATTTTGGCATGAATAAATGATAGTTTCTTAATTTAGTGGAAATTTTTCCGTTCAGCACCTCAGTGCCTATAGCCCGAAAAATGTCGGGGGTAATATATCCTGGTTAGTTTGTCTGTTGTTTATGGCTCTTGGTTCAACCCTATTTTAGATGATAAAAAGGTGTGCGAGAAGAAAATGATTTTTGTGATTATTGTGGATTTTCTTTATAGACAACCTGTTATCATAATGATGTTTAAGAAATGCAAGAAACGAACTTGTTTGCTCCATCATCTGAACTGAGGAGAATAACACCACAGTATGATTGTTGCCTTTTGACCTAGAGGTTCAAATTTTTGGAAAACAATCTGTTTGTGTGGGGTCAGGTTGTGTGCATCAATCATCCCAAAATTCAGCTAGGCACCTTGTGCACTAGGCAACACTTTATTATCATCTTAACCGGTTTTAAACTGTACGTTGTATGTTGTCTTCCTAGTTGAGTGATATTTTGAAAGGTAAATAACTTTTACTGTATTACATTAAATTTTGATGCAATTGTTGAACGCAGAGTGATGTATTTTTGATTTGCTCGAATGCAATGCAATACAATGCAGCGGAGACTATATACCACAAACAGGTATAGAATTTACTGTTCTTTCTTGAAAAAGGATTTCAAGTAGCTTTTTTGTTGTGCATGCTGTATGATCCCTATATTTGTTTCAGGCAAGATCGATACAAGAACTGGCTAGGAAAAAGTTTGAAAAGTTAAGGTTTGACTTTGATCGCTCTCAGAGTGAGCTGAAGTCTGAACAAAAAACTAGGTCTAATTCCCTGGTTAAGAAGCCAGCAAAGAAGCCACTGGGTCATACTTCACAGGAACCAATTGGCTCTGATTTTTCCTCAGGTGCAACTCTTGCTACTATTGGAGATGTATTGCCAACATCCCATCCAATGCAAGGTGTCGTTTGTGAAAGGCCTGGCAATATTGATGGCCTTGTGGAGGGGAATGCTTTCATTATTGATGCAAATCAAGAGAAAGCAGAAGACTACATATCAGGTATCACAGAAGAGACTAAGCCCTTTCATGCCTTCATTGTTCAATTTTGCTTAATTTCAGTTGGATAATATTACTGTCATCATATAGCTATTCTCTTCTGAGACTGTTGCTTTATTGTTTCAGGGAGGGGTCTGCTCTCCAAGTTGGGAAGGAAACCATCTATGCAAGATGTGGAACGTCGTGCAACTTATAATATGCCTAATCCACCAGTTACTAGATCGGATTCTGTATTTTCGACATTTGAGGGTGAAGTGAAGCAGCTGGTTACTGTATGTATCTAAAGAAGTGAATTCTAATCCTTGAATAAAGCTTTCTTATTTTGTTTAAAGCATCAATGTTGTATATTTTTGGCACCAGGTTGGACTTCAAGCTGAACACTCCTATGCCAGGAGTTTGGCTCGTTTTGCTGCAACTCTAGGACCTACAGCTTGGAAAATCGCTTCCCAGAGGATTCAGCAGGCACTGCCACCTGGTTGTAAATTTGGTCGTGGTTGGGTTGGAGAGTATGAACCACTTCCAACACCAGTATTAAAGCTTGATAATCTTGCCCAACAGCAACCTATTTTGGGGACTAAGATGCAGTCTACTGCTGAGTTAATAAAGGGCGACAAAAATTGTAGGAATGTGGAATCTACCATGGAACATCCTGTTAATGGACCAATCCATGAGGGAAAACAGCCTTCTGTATGTTCTAGTAGTGGGCTTACATCGGATGGCATATCATCTTTGTTTGGTTCTCCTGGATCAAGACCCAACTCTCATGACAATCTCTTTTATCAGCAGCCCAATGTCCAAACTAGGAACCTCAACAAGTCTGAGAACAAGGGTTTGAAACAAGTGGAATTAAACTCTTTACCCTCCAGTGATCAGAATAATGCTAGTCTAGTCGCAAAGCTTACAAGTAATACTCCTGCAGCAGTGCCTAAGCCCAGAGAAATGATACCTAGTAACTTGACTATTTTACCGTCTATGCCTTTCAAGCAGCCAGATACCAACGGAGTTGTTGGTGGAGAGTTGCCCAATGGAAAAGTAAGGAATACCAGTTTAAACAGACGGATGCCTGGTGCATCATCCGAAAGTACATCAAATCAAACAGCTAGATCAGCTCCCTTTGTTTCCCATGGACAGGAGCAGACTCTTAGTGACCCAGTTCAGTTGATGAGGATGTTAGCCGAAAAGACACAAAAACAACAGACTTCTAGTTCATCCAATCATTCCCCTGCTGACACCCCACCAGTGACACCATCAGTTCCATCAGGGCGGAGAGAGGATTCGGGCAATGCTTCAGCAGCAGCTGCCCGTGCATGGATGTCTGTTGGTGCAGCAGGTTTTAAACAAGGACCTGAAATTTCTAGTTCACCCAAAAGTCAGATTTCTGCCGAATCATTGTACAACCCAGCGAGAGAGTTCCATCAGCCCTTTTCACGAATTAGGGGAGAGTTTTCTCCTGGTGGAACGCCTTTCCAGTCTGAGAAGAACAATTTTCCCTTTCAGGGACTTGTACCCCAATCTCAACCTATTCAACCAGTTGGTGCTTCACAGTTTCCAAACAGACCTATGGCTTTCCCTCAAGTAGCAGCTTCTGACCTGTCAAGATTTCAGATACCACCTTGGCGGGGTATCCGACCTCACAGTCAACCAAGACAGAGACAAGAAACACTTCCTCCTGACCTGAACATTGGTTTCCAACCTCCTGGTTCACCTGCAAAACAATCATCTGGTGTGCTGGTTGACTCTCAGCAACCAGACCTAGCTTTGCAACTGTGACATGTTATTGTATTTCTGTTGTGGATGTATCCACAAGATTGACTGATTATGGAATTTCGGCTCCTGTCATTGGACGTCAATTTTGATCCCAAAGGCCTTGTTGAATGAGGAAAAGGCTACCATTTTACTACCTTAGGAAGAGATGAAACCAATTGGGAAGATTGCTTTCCCTTGGATGCTTATGTTGGGGGATCTTATGGATTTCTTGAAAAGGATTTGGCGCTGGGTAAAAATCCAATGAGTTTGCTAGTTTCAGAAATTTGAGTGGATTTGCCAGAGGACAAATTCACGACTTTTCATCTTTTCCAGATGAGGATTACCTAGTGAATGTAGCTTATCTATGTTCTATCCAGGAGCTGAAACCATATAAAACATTAGGAGTCGTTCATGATCAAGCGTTGCTTAGATTTTTCACAATTAGCGGGCAAAAAATCCTGTTGATGATGCCTTGTACATTCTTTACAGATGGTTGAGATTCGGTTGATTTCATTAGATTATGATTACTTGTTAATCTGAATTGATGGGAAGGCATCACTTCTTAGTTCTTAATGCTCTGCTATTATTCTGTACATGTCTCGAATGCAAAACCTCAACTTCTTTTTCCTTGTTTACCCGTTTCTTCAGCTTCAGCATTTTAAGCAGCACCATGCACCCTTTCTGAACTAGGGTTACGGGTGTCTAGTGTAAATTTATTTTTAATCTGAGAAACAGTATGAAAGCTGGAGTGGTTTGATTAGAAGTATCAAATCAAGCTGTTCTAACATGGAAATATGGAGGTTGAATTTGATTATAAAAGGCTGTTCTAGATTGATTCATTTATATGAAATGATCTAAACTTAAAACAGATGGATAAATTATGTTTCTTAATTCTCATAAATACAAATTTATTCTGTTTTAACTTTCTAAAACTGTTAGCTGTAGTTATTGCAAATAAACTTTTAAAACATTTTATACCAATATTTAATGCTAATGGGACACAGATTTATTTCAGTACATATTATTTGATGATTATCGATGTAGTATGAATTGAACATTTATGTGAGTCTTAAATAATAACATGAAGCAATCTCATAAAGTGGGTGAAAAAGTGGTTGAAAAGAGAGATTGGTAAATAAAGATTTTGAATGAAAATTATTGATGAATTAGGTCAGAAGCTATGGGTGACCTGCACATTACTCATTCCCATCCTTGTCTCACCCCTAAAGTGGAACTTTCGTGTTTTGGAAGTACATGAATAATAGCTTTTTGCAAAAATGGCGCTATATTGAGCGATGATGGTAGGTGAAGCCCATAATTGGAGTACAAAATTAGTTTGCGATATGGGGACACTCAACTCAACCAATGAAACTTACACTAAATAATGAAACCAAAATTCAAAAGTATTGTGCTTCCCATTTCCAATTTTGCAAGCCTTCGTGGCTCATATATCGTAATGCCACCTAAGCATAACAATTTGACGTGGACGAACCTCGCTCAGATTTCGTGTCGCAAAACATTTGGACTTGACTAGGTTTATTTATTTATTATTTTTCTAAAACTAAAAAAAAGAACATTTTTTGTAATTAAAAATAATTCATAGAGCATGCATCACCATCACAAAACAGCAAGCTGTTTGGATTCCAAGAACTCTGAAAATCAGGTGACATAAGATATTGTTAGATAAAGATGAGAAAGTGTTTATCATAAATAATAAGATTTATAGATTCATCTTTTAAGGTTTTAAGTTAAAATTAATGTTAATTTCTTATATTTTGAATTAAATTTATTGATGTTAATTCATTCTAAAGATAGTTTAAAGAAAATCATCGATACACAATAATATCGTAAAAAATTTAATATATCAAAATGTATTGATTTAAGTAGAGGAATCATGTTGTTTAAGAATGTGATTTTAGTATAATTTTGAAGTTCATACAAATTAGTATTTGAATAAAATGGTTAAGATTTATTTTAGTGCGATTTTGACCTATATAGGTGGTTAATGAGTTTTCTCAACTTTTATATATGATGTTTCTACTATGAATTCAAAATGTTCTTAGTAAGTGTAGTAAAAGTTTTATATCGAATAGAAATAAAATAAATTTATAATATATAAATAAAATATATATTTTTTTAAATTAATTTTATAAGATCAAGTTAAATATAAAATATTTTTTAAAACTCTTTCTTGTGCCGAAAAAATACATAAAGTATGTATGATAGATAGTAACATATTCGTTGACACGAGTGTTTATTTTATTACATTGATCACATCTATATCATACGATATATGTCTATTGAAATCATTGATACGTAATCCACTAAAAAGTGAAACAGATTTTTTCAATGGTTTTTCAAACTTGGAAACCCTTTTACTATCGGCTTATATTTGTCTGAATTAAGAAAAACAATTTTCTAAATTTATGAGAAACTATTAAATCAAATATTAAATTACTTACATAAGAAATATATACACCAAAATTTATTCTTTCCTTTTACCTCTCAATTGTTTATGTTTTGAAATGAATTATTTCCTATCCCTTTAACTTAGTTAATTAGATATTATTTCTATAAATTTCAGAGTGTATTGTCCAAAATGAATAAGCTAATAACCAACCATGAAACTTTAGGTTCTTCCAAATTGGTAAACTTTTTAATTGTGAATTAATTAGTAATATGGGTGTCAAATATTGTGTTTGGATTTATTTGATTTTAGAGATTTTGATATCACGAGACGTGTGAAGTGTTAGAGAAAGTTATCTTTTGAATTGCCATTTTTTATCTTTCCATATTTCCCTTTCATGCACTTCATTTTGAAAAAGAAATAAAGTAATTGAAGAAATAAGAAAAAAATAAATAAAGTTCTTTGCACTTTAGAAATGTCTTCTTCAGAAAAAGACATCACACAACAAAAAATGCATTTTATTTCATCCTAAAAATGTATCATATAGATAAATTGTATAAACAAACAGTTAAAAATGTTACCTTAAATAAGAATATTTATTTTAAAAGGAACATATCGACAACACCATTCTTAACTTTTAATTTTCAATTTCAATTTCGTTTATTTACTTTTGAATGTTGAAACTAGTCATTTAAAATTCTAAAACTTCGTATTAATAATTCAAATTTTATTTAAATAAAAAATATGTTTCAATTTGTAAGATAATAGACGAAATCACATTCTAAAGAACATGAATTCACGAGGGAGGATATGACTAAAAATTAAGATGTGATGAAGTATTCATTGTAAAGTAACCACAACAACCAAACATAACCACAAAATTTATAGCTTTTCTTCACTTTATTACTCTTCTATGGCCATGTACTTCATTCTTGTGATGGTTAATTAAGCAATATTACTTATTGTTTGTTTTTATTAAACCAAAACCAATATTAAAGTAAAAAATTATCTTATGAATATATTTATATATAATTTTCATTACTATATAAATATAAAACATTTTTGTGTTATGCGAGTTCGTGTAACCATATTTCATAATTAAGAAAGATAATTATTTATATAACTAACTTAATCTTTGTTGGATTCTTAAAAATAAGAATACATGTCTAATTGCTTGAAACATTATAAACAAAATCCAATAAACATGCCCAACTTATTCAATGAGACTTCATAATAGGTTTGAATAAAAAAAAAATTAACAACTTTCTCTTATAATTTAAGTGATATATTTTAAATGATTTTTTATTTTTTATTTTTTCATTTCTCTATATTTCAAAATCACATCAAATTATAAAAAGAAATTGTCAAAAAATATGTTACCTTTGCATAATTAATTCATGCATATGCATGTTGGTGAGTTGAATCACATCATGTCATGTCATATCTTCATAATATTCAATCTAGACAAAAGGGATAATCTCACATCGTGTCCTACATGCACCCCATACTCAAATCATTGTTCTTTTTGCTGTTTTTCGTGGTTTAATTAATGTTATATTAGAAAAAATATCAATCAATTGAACCAATCTAACTATAAATTGCGTTAGATGAAGTATACTAAAAAAATATGTAAAAAATTAATCTAATACAACTTAGAATATCCAAATTGATCTCGCAATGTAGTGTGAGTTTAAATAATAAAAAAAATCTAATTCAATACATCATAAATCTTAATAGTTTGGAGTTCAATTAATAAATAATATTTAACTTTCTCTTTTAAATAATTACACGCATTAAAACCTTCCCAATTTCAACTTTTTTTGTCAGCATACTTTTTTTTATAAAATTAATTAATAATTTCAAAATATTGTTCCTTTATTAAAATCCCTTAATCACTATAATCACAAATATAGGTTCACATTCTCTCGATTACTAGGTTGTGAAACTCGTTAATTAATCGGCCACTATCCTTTGAATTTATAATATCTTGCAAATGATTGATAAAAACTCTCATTTTAATTCTATATACACACACACACGATCAAATACATCTTCAGCAGATATACTTCACATCGATCACAACAACGTAGCATATTTAACATCAAAATTTCATCAATATAACTGAATATAAAAAATTCCAGTGTTCGATATCATAATGTATATATTGAAGACAAAGTTGAAATGTCTTTATTAAGAATCTAAGATTGATGAGTATATATATAGGGTATAGGATTTATACATCAGAGTATGGATAAATGGAATAAACTATATATATATATACCAGAAGCTATCTACCACCGTTGTCTTTTCTATCCTTCAAGAATAACTCTCAAGACAACAAATAATAATACAATTGTAAACACAACCAAAACATCGAATCGAATCGAATCGAATCGCAACCAACAAAAACGTAACCTGTTGTGTGTTTATGCGACACAGAAACTACGAAGACCTTTTGAATCTACGGCCAAACGGACTTCGATGGTTTTGCTTTCGTTTGTTGCTGTCGGCGAGGTTTTGTCGATTACCGAGGTTTTCCTTAGGGTTCTTGAGAACACAAACATTGCCATCGCATATGTATCTTTTAGATTCTGTTGAGCACTCGGAGAAGCATCCAAAGAAGTTTGAGAGATACAAAGCCATTGAGAAAGAACAATATTCTCAAGACAATGCAATGTGCAATGCAAATTTAACACTCTCGATCCGATGCGAAACCACGGTGTCGTCGTATGTTCATATTTACAGCCACCAGTTCTGCGATGTGTGGTCAATTTTGGTTGGCTCGGAATAAATAACCTAAACAAAATGTGTGTTCCTTATTTGTTTATGAATTTCAGCTACGCGTTGCCTTCACACACGAAACAGAAACTTCGCATTGGTCAAATGCTTTTGTTTCTACCAAAAAGCGTGTTGGATTTTAGTTGCTTATTTTTCCACCACCTTCTCCTATAAATATCACTTAAAAATTGTCAAGGAATAAAAAAAAGTAAAAAATATTTGTTGCATTGAGACATAACAAAAATTTAAGATGGTTATTTTATTTATTAATAGAATTTAAGATGTGTTAACCGACCACACATGATGATGAAATCGTTAAGAGTCTAATTTTGCTTTTGAAAGAAGATAGAATGTGTGTCAGATACGTTTTGATAGCGAATTATAATACAAAAATCTTGGTGGGTTAAATAAAATATTTTGGTTAATAATGGTCAAAATATGTGGTACAGAATAGTTAATGTTTGTAATAAAAAAATTTCGTTGTTATACGAAATAGTCAACTTGCATGGGTCAGAAGCACGTGGATTTGGAAACAACAAAAACAACTCAACTAACTCCTCACACGTATCTAATAGTGGAGTATGTCATAAATTACACTAAAAAAATATTACTGAAGATTCTTGTTCTGGTCAACTCTTTTATTAAGATTATTGATCGGAGAAAAGGGTTAATCTATGTAGAAAAAAATATGTTATATCTAACTAATTAAAATTTTATCTGTGTTGTGTAGATCTCAAGAACAAAATCACTAGAGTTTAGAGAGAATTGAAATAGTTTGTGAAAAAAACAATATCAATAAACCAAACTCAATGACTCTCATGTACTCAAATGAGGCCCAAGTCCATGAAGTATTTTTGGGCCACTATTTGGGCCGGGAGTGCTGCGTAAAGGAGGTTGTGGATGTGAAGCTCTTCCCCCACCATGATTTTCCATTGATCAGATTTTTTATATATTGTTTTCAAAATTATTTTTTTAATTCATTATTTTAATATCTACTATTGTGATGACATGGACATAATTCACATTGCTATGATAACATTTTATTGATGCACATTACATATATATTTTGATGTGTTGTTTTTCATGATAAGAGGGTAATGACTGAAAATCAATGTTAAGAACTTAAGTAATATAACTTTTAGGACGGAAAATTTAAGTAATATAGTTATATTCAATGTGCTTGTAAATACCAGTATGTTTTCAAATAGTTATAATATATGTGTGTGTGATATGTTATAATGAAAATTCAATTATATTTTCCAATGCATTTGAATTTTAAGTATCAATTCAGAGTTCAAAAATATATATACTCCCGAGATTAAGCATATTTAGGTTCAAACACTATTTAAACTTAATTATTTTGATATCCCTATACATTTGCACTCAATTACTCTCTTATTTTAAGACTTTGATGATAAGTATGAAAGAACTTCTTTATTTGAAATCCTACGATGTTAATAACAAAACTAGAAGTATTTATTTACTTTTTATAATATATATATATATATATATATATATATATATTATATATCTGCCATTAAGATTTTCTCTATATTACAATACATATACTCTTGTCGCAAATAAACACCATCTCCTCGGACGGAAAAGAACAAATATTGTCCCATATAAAGAATTAAAGTAGTCGTTTGTTTTTTCAAGATTATTTTTCCTTTGAATTTTAGGAACATTTATATTAAATAAATGCATTAGAAGAATATTATTTGCTTTTGGCATTTGTAGTTAAATGCCATAGTTTTAAACTTTGTCCCAAGATAGGAAAATCATCGTGGACATGAGACTGGATACAGTGTAAATTCAAATTTTAATCTTGGATTATTACCAATAACTTTTGTTAAAAATATCATTCCGTAAATATGAAATTTTATCATAAATCATTAAGGTTCTTAATAACAGATAAAATTACTATTTCTTATATTTGTAATTTTTGGATTCTTAACAAATTTATTTTATTTTTTATCCAGATACATTCTATTGTAACTATTGTGATATCCCTAATAATACAAATTTTGTGTGAATTTGTACATCTATTAAATTGAAATTTAGTCTCAGTCACTACATAATAGATCTATTAAGAAATAATATTAGAATTATTTATTTATCTGACATGTATTTTTTTGTTTTGTCATCCACTAAGCTAAAATGGAATTTGATTTGTTACAATTTTAGCAAGTTTTTCATATGCATGTGTTACAAATTCCGTGGGTCTTCTAATTTTAATGTGATTAACATGATTGTCTTGATTTACAGTGATTTCTTATTTTAAAATTTTAATTTAAAAAGTTTCTTTTTGTAGTAAAGGTAGCCGTTAAAGATGTTCTCCTTAGTATAGGATAAAAGCAATCATCTGCAAATCAAAACATAAAAACATAAAATCTTACATAAGATTGTTATCTATGATCTGAGACAGATAGAAGAAATCTTTGTTGGATAGCAAATATTTTTCTTCGATTTCTTTTGTTTTGACTAGATTACTAGATTTGATATGATGATATCTGGTAGATGTGCAGCATGCAAGAATCAAAGAAGAAGATGTCCTTCAGATTGCATCTTCTCTCCATATTTTCCAGCTAATGATCCTCAAAGATTTGCTTCTGTTCACAAAATCTATGGTGGCAGTAATGTTGGAAAAATGCTTCAGGTATATATTTCATACTATATATGCATATAAATCATAATGTAAAGAATGACATCAAATTCCAAACCTTCATTTAGTCGAATTTAGTAGTTCAGTTCACTTAAGTAGTATACTAAATCTACATCAACATAAATAAGATAAATTTTGTAAGATAATAAGACTTAAAAGTCTACTTTTTCGAGAAGTGGTGCATTATTTTTTATGTCATGTGTAGGTTTTTTTTCTAAAATTCTTAAGTATCAAATATGATGGAATTTGGTAAATTTGAAGTGTTATAAGTAATATAAATCTCATTTTACAGATAATTTTTTAAGTTTAAGATAGACTATTTTTTAAAAAGTAATGTATTAGTTTTGTTATCATGTTTTTTCTAGAATTCTTATATACGAAATATGTTGAAATTTGATATTTTAAAAGTGTTATAAACAGTGTAAATATTTTTTAGGGTTTTTATGAATCTGTAAAATTAAATTATATTTAAAATTCACTTTTTAAAAATAAATGTATTGTATTTTTTCTAAAATTCTTAAATATTACATATTAGTAATTTAAAGATGTTAATGATTTAAATCTAATCTTAATTTATTATTCTTGATTATATGTATTTTTTTTTAATTTTTAAATATCAAATATGACGGAATTTGATAATTTGAAAGTGTTACAAATGATATAATCTCATCTCACAAATCTATTGAATAAAGTTAAATTAGATTTGAAGTCTATTTTTAAAAAAAAAAAAACTATGTATTATTTGTTAGAATACGTAGTTTTTTTTTTCTTAAAATTCTTAAACATTAAATATGATAGAAATCTGATAATTTAGAAGTGTTATAAAGGGATCTTCTTAACTATAATAATAATATTAACATTTGATATCAATGTGATTTTAAGGTGAATTAAATTAGTTAACCTTTGTGATTCATGATGTTGCAGCAAATTCCACCATATTTACGAGAACAAACTGCAAACTCTTTATACTTTGAAGCACAGTGTAGGATTCAAGACCCAGTTTATGGATGTGTTGGGATTATCTCAAAACTATATGAGCAAATTCGCAATACAGAAGTTGAACTTGCCCAAATTCAAACTCAGATTACCTGTCACAAGCTTCAACATCTGCAGCCAAATAATGCACAAACAAACTTCAATTCGTTGCCAACAGTTCAAGCTCAATCCAATTTTCAAGTACCAGCAGAAAGCACCAACTCTGCCCAGTTTCAATGGCCAGATCAAGTTCCTTGGTTTAATTAAAATTCATGTTTTTCATTTGATACAAATAATTGTTTTATTTTTTTCTTTGATTTTGCTGTTCAAATGTTGAGGAGTTTTTCTCTCTTATTTTCTGGTAAGCATAAAAGAATGTCCCAAGGGCAGTGATTGGTTATTGTACTCAACTTTTCAGAATAATTCTTATACAACGAGAAGATAGCTAGCGTTATTACGTATCCCGTTAACAAAAAGTTATGTTGTGTTACGTAAAATAATGTGTCACGTTAATATATATATATATATATATATATATATATTAATTATAATATTACTAACATAAACATAAACACATGCCCTATCATGTCTTTATATACGTATTTTTAAAAAATTAATGATATTATATTAATAGATGATAATATTTTAATGTTATTAAATTAATATATAAAATAAAATTATATTTATTAAAAATAAAGTGAAATATATATAAAAAAAAAGAATAAACAAGAGGAATTATACGAATTTTCATCACATAGACCACATAATCATAATCATAATCAACTTAATAATAAACACACGATTACACAATGTCTTGTCGTTATATAAGAGACTTCAATCTCTCATGCAATGCAAGGAAAGAATAAACAAGAGGAATTATAAACCTCTCTAAAGAAGTTAACAACACATTATAAAAAAATATTAAAAGAACTTGGAATTGAGCATAAGTTGTGTTCAAACTAACAAGATGAAGCAGTGAAAACATAGAAGTGGGCGGCAAGGTCCACAATCTCAATTTCATGAAGCCAAAATGCAGGAAAAAGTGTTTTTTGATTGAGAAATTAACTTTTATTGATGATTCACTACAACACTCATACATCATCCATTCTCAACATTTAATATGACATGATTGTGCCTATCAAATGAATTTCATATGGAAAGAGCTGGGAGGTTAGAACCACACGATCTTGATTTCATGAAGCAAGAATATGAAAAAGTGCATAGTCACGGAAAAGTTTTATGATGAAGAATAATATAATCCGATTTACTGGAGTAAAAATGCAGAAAACGTGCAAAGACATGGACAAGTGAAGTTAATAAAGAATATAATCTGCTTTCATAGACTAGAAGAATTTGAGTAGATGAAACAGTTACTTTCATGTGTTCTAATCTCCACCTTAGATTAATCTTAATATGCAACATCAGAGGATCCCGATCCATTTAATAACTAGTTGGTTTCACATATAAAATGTTTTAAAATGTAATATCAATTATTGCATTTTGATACTTAAAAATCTCATCTTAAATTTCATAGTAAATTTGTCATAATCATATCACAATATAAAAAAGTTAAATTGGTGAAATTTACCAGTCGCTGTAAACTTATGTACTTGATCCACCAAAACAAATAACCTAATAGTCAAATATGAAACTCTGGGTACTTTTAAATTGAGAAGGTTTGAAGTTCGGAGTTCATTACTTGAGATCACTGTTTCGGTCCGTTTGCAAAATAAATGACCTAGATGATTAAGCACCTGTAGCTGGTTTCTTTCCATCAATGAACAAGCCCATCGTTTTGAACCACCGCATCAGATTTCGATGTTCCTTCACATATAGCCACGCTTGAAGAAATTTAAAGAGAGACTCGTTCACTCCTCGTTCCTCAATGTAATTATGAAAGGCATCTCTCATTTTATCATCTAGTTCCCTGTCAATTTACAGAAAGCCAGTCAAAACTAAAAAAAATTCATAGCATTTCCAGTTTCCACGCTTGAAAACATGAGAATTGCGAAAAGAAAATTATCAGGTACATGTACATGATAAAACACAAAACGGGTACTCTTGAACAACACAGTATTCATATGTTCTAACAATGTAAGAACTTTTTGTTCCCCAAAATTCAAAATACAATCCCACAGTTTCTTCTCCTCGGCCCAGCCTATCTTTTTCTCGCTGGGAAGAAACATCAAAATGAATCACATAACACCGACATTGACATGGACCTTAATTAAAACCTCACCTCGAGCTTCAAAATGAATGAAGAACTCAAAGGGTAGAAATACTTTCAACAATAGTTGAGACTCTAAAAAACAAGCCACAATTCTGCTACGTGTTAGGCTTCCACCAATAGAGGAAGGGTGCTGCTGAGTGGAAGGCTATTCTCCTTCAACACCTTTCCTCAAATACACCTTCAAAAATTAATTAAAAGCTTCAACCTATTACTTGCATCTTAAGGCTAATAGAACTCGATCATCTTAGATTTTAGGTTCGGATTTAACTTAACTCCAAAAGTTTATTCGTAGGAGGACTCCTCAATTATATATCTATATCTATATCTAT
>Ga0214542_1000316_pt1 | contig 82506 bp, 33 predicted proteins | sample CNSS1metaG_FD_160096 | JGI IMG/M metagenome (GOLD analysis project Ga0214542, IMG submission 160096) | Root nodule microbial communities from cowpea collected in UCLA plant growth center, Los Angeles, California, USA - CNSS1 | ecosystem: Host-associated > Plants > Roots > Nodule | place: USA...
ATATAATTTTACGACTTAGTAATTTACTGTTTTCTTTTTCAACCAATCTACTTATACCCATCATAAATTGTAATCGATTATTCTTAATATTATACGTATAAATACATAAAAAAAGCGAACACACAGGCACGGCAGCGCCTGTGTTTTCGCTAGTATACCATAATACAATTCAACCCTCACTTTTATGTTTTCCTCATTTTACAATATTTAATGAATTTAACTATAATTATTTAAAATACTTGCACGATTAATAAAATTGACTAAAATACCACTATTTAAATAAATTGATTAAAATATTGACTAGAAATATCTAAAAAGGTTCTTGTTTCCATTTTTTGTTGTGGTGTAAAGAATTGAGCACATAATTGGTCAGAATTGTAAAGAATAAATCATTGTCAGACTATTGAGCAGTCACATGAGCATAATGTCTGCTAGGAGGATTGACAGAATGATAAGTTTTTGGTACAACAAAATGTCTTCAATTTAAATCATCTTTTCAAGAGCTTTAGCACATCCCCAACAAGATGCAGTGATCCAGTGACAAGAACCTGAAATCATTGGTAAGAATTGGCTTAGTTTAAGCGTAGTATTATAGGTACGTGGCTGTAAACATTGGGAACAACACTTACTTTTTTTCTGTCCCATGAATAAGGAGAAAAAAAATGTAAAAGGAAGCACCATTCTCCATCTTTCAAAGACAGATTATACGAACCAGTGGTTAACCAGAATAATACATCACTGGGTTTCACCACCATTAATGGTGAAATGTATAAGGCAAGGAAAAGAGAAGAAACAAATGTTACTAAATCCAACCCAACAGAATAAACTTGACTTTCAGGAACATAGTGGTTGAACAAGACGAGGTGTCATACACAAATGAGACACCTCTGCAGAACGGGAGAGAAAAAGGTGAAGTAAAGTTTGATTGTCAATGGAATTTAACTTCCTGATTAAATAAAAATTTTGAGATTTAACACCAACTAAGGAGTATCCATCCATTAGCCAAGTCAATATAAGGACCAAGTACCATCTACGTCATTGTTACCTGAAGTCTTGTGGAAGGGTGTTCTTTGACACAATCCTGCAGCCATTTGATTGTCAATGGTAATGAAGGTATTACTGCACTGCTCGCAAAACAGTTATGAGAATGATCACCACTTGAAGCATTATCGTTAAGAAACTCAGGAGGTGGTACGATCTCCTTGCTATCTATCTTGAAATCCTTCTCAATTGGCACGGTTATTTCTGCAGAAACGCAAAATAATGCTCAGATTAGAAAAGTCAAGCTTTGTCCTCCAAGCCATCATCTCAGCATGCTGGCCTGTCTCACTATTTCATCAGGCAATTTGCTATCATTACTCATTATATTTACCATTATCTGCGAACAACTAATATTTTCCAATAAAGTTTCATTTCATTCTAAACATTGATATCTGAGTGTTATTTCCCCTTGAAGCTGTAAGAAAGACAATATGACCAACATCACTGTGAAGTCCCAAGAGACAACAAACATGTCACAAGCTGAAAAGACAAAGCATACCTTTCCCGTGTGTAATCTTCTCCCAAATTCTTTGGAGGTTAAATTGCCATGACAGATCTATGCCATGGAGGTCAGAAGAAATAACTGATGCACCAGAAACAACCTTACTATATTTTGACATATTTGGGACAAAAAGTGCTCTTGAGAAATGAATACCTAATCAAGGCTCAAAAAAAAGTAATTGCATTAGTGCAATGCAATTCATAAGCATCCATACACAAACAAATTCAAAGATAGTGAAGCAATAAAAAATGCAGAATGACTTAGACACCATTCCCTTTTTTCAACTATTTTTCTTTGAGCAGATTATCTAAACATGATGCAATATTTCACATAAATATATTGGAAATACATTAGCACCCCATGTGAAGAACTCAACTGATATGCTAGAAGGTTCAATGTAGTGTATAATTTAGTTTTAAATCCAGTCACAGCTTTTATATGTAAGAAAAACAACGTAAAGTCACAAGTCACACATAAGATAGCTTTTTTAGTAGAAGGTGAAAATAGCAAAATATGAGGTGCTTTGAAGTTGGAATACCTGAAGAAGCACATGTATTCACCAGCCGTGGAAGCAAAATATGGGGATTTCTCACATCTAAGCAATTGAATAGGAGAATCTACAATTAATCAATGCTGAATATTAGGAGAGAATTGATCATGAAATAAATGATCAAAAGAATTTCATGTCATACTTTTTCAGATTCAAGAAATCTCAACAAACATATTGATAAAAATAAACACGTCGATACAGAACTATATAAATAAATTATAAAAAGGAGGAAAGAAGCATCCAAGAAAGGATATACTATGATAAACAGCAAATGGTTAATCTACAGGAATATCTGTGACAATCAATTATTTTAAGAATATCTACCCGCTTAAAAGATTTCTCGTACTGCCCCAAGGTATTTCCTTTGTGTAGTATGTGACCATTTTCTGAAGATCCATCTGCCTTTTGCACTTCAAAAGACGACTCTGATGGAATTTCTACAGCATTAGAGAACCACTTTGCACAAGCCTCCATGCTCTCCGGACTATGAGCTCCATCCAAATAAAATATCAACTCTCCACAATTTTTGGACACAATTTCTGAACAGTGGGAATTTGAAGTGGAGGCATAAACAATCTGAGCCCTTCCAGAAAAATGAGCAGTTGAAAGGCCTCTCATAAATTCATCTGGCAAATTAGAATCCTGAAATTGCTATCATACAATGGAAAAAGTTAGGTGAAAATGATATTATAATGTAGACAGGAACATAAACATGTCTACACTAGATCATCAACTGATGAAAAATAATCAGTTAGAAGAATCTCAGAAAAAAAACAATTATCACGCACATGCAATGGAAAAAAAATTACAGGCTAATCCATCCTAAAGTATTAAAATGTGACCGACAAGGGACTCAACTTAAAAAATTCTTATAAAAGACATGTAATGCTGATATTGCCAATGTATTTAAGATTCTAATGCATGCATGAACCAAAAGTAATGGTTTAACCAACATTTTGATATTTCTTTTCCCAGTTCCCAGTTTTCTGAAGCCAGCATCTACAAAGTGAGACTGCAAGAGCAGCATTATAGAATTGGTGATCACCAGATAAACCAAGCTTTAATCCCTTTATTTGTTTACAATCTAAAGGTTCAGTCACTTCCAGGGGAACCTGCAGCCATTGAAAATAAGTAAACAATTAATAGCATTAACAATAGAGAAGCTCATATGCTCATCTGAGGTTGCAAATGTTCCGGCATGCTTATATGACTTCAGGCCTATATTTTCAAACTAAACCTGGCACGCTTTTATGGTGCCTTAATGTCTAGTAGTATTTTTGTGAACAGCATGCTCAGTCAAGGTGAGCAGAGGAGCCTATGACCATAACAAAAAGAAATTGGTATCGATAAGAAACAATTTCTTAGTGCTTTTTCCCTGAGGCAATTTATAACAGATGATGGGATTGAGAACAATGATTACCATGAGTTCTTTGGCTCTCTCAAGGATAACATCCATTGCTTCCGGAGGTTGTGGTACTGTGAAGGCAGGAACTTTAGGCTTCAAGAATAGGGAAGACATCAATTTTTCAGAAGATAACGCAAAAAGGGAAGTGAGGGAGCATACAAACACAAATAGAATAAAAGTACTACAAAAATCAGCTGATTTCCATATAAATCAATGCGCAAGTTTGGTTGGTAGGGTAGAATTTTAATACCTTAAAAATCCCTGCCTTGTGTGAAGCTATCTGTCCAAGAGTATCTCCTGCATAGATGTACTAATTTAAATACTTTTTCCATATTGTGGTAAATTCACTGTTGAAGAAAAAACACAGAAAATGAAGAATAAAAATGAGACTTTATTTGGATGGTGGAAATCACATTCCCCGACACAAGAAAATGTTAAGCTTTTTGAGTAAACAACATGCAAAACATCCAAAAGTATGAGACATACACACCCAATATTTCAGTGTGATCCATGCCAAGAGAAGTAATGCCACAAACAGTGGGCTTTTTTATCTGAAAGTTCGTAGTCATTTTTAAATGTATTAGTCATAAATCATATGCAACTGGTGGCAATTTCTTTAAACATTTTTCCTTTATTAGTTCAAGAAAATATATCAAACAGAAAATGTTGTTAACATTAATATTTTTGGAATACATCTGTGATACCATACATCAAATGCGTACCACATTAGTTGAGTCTTCTTTGCCTCCAAGTCCAACTTCAATAATGGCAGCATCAACCTACGAATGGGATTCAATTAAATGAAATATTAGCAGTGAGAAAAACAGTGGAGAAAAAGAAGAATAAAGAATGGCAACATAAGCAGATTAGTAAATATTAGTAAGCATAAAACTACAGGTAAAAGCCAAAAAATTGTATGCGTAACATCCTGCTATATTTGTCAATAAGTAATATTAATAAAGAGGTATTTTAATATTTATTTTTACTAAAAGCAAGTAGGAAATAACATCACTGTGCTATCTGCAATCTCAACTAGATTGGCACTCCAGACAACATCATTCATATGGGCATACTTAGATATTATTAAAGAGAAATACATAATGGGAAGGTCAAAACAAACCCAACAACAAAAACAAAACAAACCTATAAAAAGGTAAATGATGTGTCCCTACAGAAATCAATACTAAAAAAAAAGGCATAACATCCCACCAACTATCAATTTGATATTTAATACCTTATGCTGCAAGTAAGTCAGCACATCTATTACCCTCTCCATATATGTGTGAAACTTTGAACTTCATCTCCTTAAATAGGGCCATACAATTTAACCATCTATTCAAAAGCCTCCAAGGAACAATAGTAAAATTAGTAAATGCCATTAAGAGTATTTAGCTAATAGTTTAATTCTATACTTAAGTTAAAAGGAATATGTTATTAAAAGTTGGCCACTAGAGCTCATAGGGACAAGGTTATAAACCCTAACGCACTCAGATTCTCACATTTTAAATTAATGGGAGACAGAAGGAAAGAGAGAAATGAAAGGAGAAGACAAAAGAAAAAGAGTAGAGGCAAGGAGAGGAGAGAAGGAACTAGGCACCCCTTGGTTGTTAGTCAGTTATCTCCAGGGGACTGCAGCCACTTATGTGTTTCTTCTTCCCTGTAATTGTATGAATTGTATTGTGTGTCTCCTAAACATGTTTCCCCCTTCACCATGATAGTTTATCTACTTGTAGTGAGATTTGAAAGAATCTGCCATGACTAGTGTTCAATAGAGATTTCATATATTAATTGCAAGATAATGTCCGATTGAGGGATTGGGAAAGAGATTTTGATGGGGTATATGTTTTGCATTGTTTTATGTGTTCAATATTATGAGTTGGGTGGTTAGGAAGCCATTGATAACATTTGAGGATAGAAGCTGAAGATACAGAGTTTGTCAGAGTTCATGGGCATGAAACTTGCCCCCAATATTCAAGATAAAGTGTCACTCAATGTTCAAAAGTAAGAACGCTTTTGTCAATTCAAAATGCCTATAACTGTACTCGTTTCATTTGAAACCTGTATGAATTGTGATGTTTATGGCCATATATGGTGGTGAAGTATGTCAAGTAATGATTATGTGATTGTATATGAATATGAAAGGGTGTACTTTGGCAAGGGATGGGTAGTAACCCCTTCACAGCTCATACGATGACTAAAGAATGTTTATTATATTGTGTGTGTCACTAGGATACTGACTAAAACTATTGTTTCACTTGTTTATTCTAAAATGTTTTCAAATTAAGAAGGTCATGGAACAAGAAAGGAAACTTTTATTTAACTTTTACAGCTGTAGTAGCATGTTTAGAACCTTTAGTTTTCTACAATTAAGTAAAGAAATCTCCTGCAAGAGACTTATCCTTTTAAGAACTTGTAAGGTACCTTGATTATCTATGATTGAGATGTTATGTTTTTTATATTATATTGAGGTTTCCTATTTTAATTCTGCATTTCATGGATGCCAGTACAGTAATACCCACGATCACAAGGATGTTTCGGTATGAACTTGCAGCACGTTATACTCAAATAGAAGGTACAGCACATGAAGGGTAAAGATTGAGTAAGGATTCCTGAATCAAAAACATAATTTATCAACATGCAAACACACATATATTAACAAAACAGTGTTATTATGACAAAAGAAAATAGAATATTTGTTGGATTTCACCTTTGATTATTAGCAAATGATGAAGAACATAGTTTTCAAAGCCATTTAATTTAAGAATCATCTTGATAGTTTTAGATAGAAATAACATGCAAAAAACACATGGCAGCTGAGACAAAAAGTAATCCATCCCTGTAGAGATTGCAAGATATCCTTAAAATAGCTCAATAACTTTGTTAGGAGTCTCAACATTGGATAGGATAAGCTACTTGATGTGGTACCTAAACCAAGAGATTCTCTCACCTAATGGACTATCTTTGGGGTTGAGATCTACTTTTGTGCTCAAGTCCTTACAATTGATGTTTGCATTGAGAGCTGGGTTATAGAGAAAGTTACCTGTGGGCTAAGGTGCAAATTGAATACTAATAGAAGAGTGAAGCCATCTTAAGAAGAAAAGACCCACCACTGGGTTAGTGTCGAAAGGATGAAGCTACCATGGATGTTGGCCACTAAAGCGGGTGACAATGTTAGAGTTTCACATTGAGTGAGATTAACTACTTGATGTGATACTTAAGCCTATAGGTTATCCCACCTAATTTACCTTTTATTTTATTTTTACTTTAAAAAGTATGTAAGGTAACAGTAATTTCCTTTATGACAACATTCATTTGGAGAAAACAGATGCTCAGAATGCAAACAACATTCTGCAGGGAACAAAGGTAAAGACGTGTACTAGCAATGACATAATATTGTATAATTAGAAAGCATGGACAAACTGGTTTGGTTTGCTACTGCATTGTTCAGAACAAACTTAATCTTACACCTCCAAAACAATACAGGTAAAAAAATTGTAAATATCATTGGTTACTGGCTTCTGAAAATTCATAAAATGACAAGTACATACATCACGTCAAATCTTTCACATATGACTACTGCCAACAAGGATATACAAAATATTTGCAAGGACAATTAATTAGAAACTCAATAAAAATCTGATACACACGGTTTACCTGTTCAGATATAAATATTTTGAATGCCAATATAGTAAGAAACAGAAATAGCGGGGGCATTGAAAGCTTCTCCGATGTGTTTTCCTGTGAAATAAAGCTTTAGGAATTGAGAAACTGCCACCAGGTGTTATGGATGATATATTCAGGTTATGTTATGAGGGAACTCTTCTAGAAATAGCAGGAAAAGTTAATCTTTACTTTATTTAATGATAGGGAACATTTTCATATGAGAATGATACACACTCCAAATATTTCAAGGGGGTCTAATCCACTCAACTTTCTAATTCTGAGAAAGTCGCCTAACAGTATTTCATTATTCCCCTTTTATCATAAGTAAAATGGATTACAATTAATAACAGAAAACTGCCCTAAATGGGCCCATGAAGGTGTGGCTCTACTTTTAAAATACACTTGCTTAACCTCAGGCCTTCTACCACATTGTTTCTTCTAACAAAAGGTTTCACATCTGAAACATGAATATTTGACTATTAAAATTGCAGTATACATCACAAAAATCACAGTTTCTCATCAAGATCAATGAGTAATGCAGAAAAGAAGAAATTACTTATAATATGAATTGATTTATATTTCTTTACATATGCACCCAAAATGCCCAGTCAATTTTTTAAAGTGGATTATCACAAGAATTTTCACTCTGAAACTACCAAAAATTTTGTAAGAAATGATAGCCATGAAGTTTGCTATGAGTTACGTTATATTTTCAGTCCCAAACACAGCTCTCTCCCTTTTTATCCACAAAGCTAAAATGGTTTATGGTATTTAGAAGATCTAAACAGAATAATGGAATAGGTATTCATAAAGAATCTCTCCCCCCACCCGCACTAAAGTATATGGTAACTAACATGCTACCAAAACCAAAAGCTTATTTCGTTGTTTTCATTGTCTCTACTGAGTATTGCCTAGTCTATTAATCCGTGGAGGCATTGTTGGAAACTATGGCCTGCCTCAATTACAGAGGTACAGTTTATATTACTTGTTGGCAATTTGACTTAACCCAGTTTGTTTTAAGATGAAATCTAACAGATAGAAAAAAGGAATAGCAGCAGTTGATTACAGGCTACTGGGGTAGTATGCAAAGGAGGAACAACAAGCACATCGGGCATTTAACCAACCAGTTCACAAGGCATGTGGGACCAATAAACAGATTTGTGAGTGAGGTTTGAGAAGGGAGAAACCAAGCCCCTTGAAGTGCTTGCAGTGTCTCTACATATCCATTTCTGCGGTCATGAATTTTCCCTTACGTTATTGTAGATATTGGGCTAGTTTGTCTGTGCTTATTTAAAAAAGTGAATGTTTAATAAAATAAGCAGTTTTCTGCTTCTTCTTAAATAGGTATTTTTTTTTAATTGCTTATTTTAAAAACACATATTTTATCTTTAAACAAACTGACTAATTATCTGATATCAAGCAAAGAGAAGGGATTTTAGCTCTTTCCCTACAATGAAAGTGAGCTCTGTTGTTGAGTTACTATTAGTATATTATCAGAAGGCCAATAAGGAAAGGCAAAAAATTACTCTAATAGCCAATTCCTCTATTAAGTGTACATACAAGCAACTGCACTGCATTGCAGCTTAAAGCAATTCTTAAGATAAATTAGATAGATTTCAAAATTCCAAGGGTCTTTATAAAAATGTAATAAACAATACCTCCAATTGATTCCAACATTCCCAGAAATATTGCAAAAATTTGTCTTCAGATATGTCCATCCTACAGAGATAATAACAAGTCAGAATTTAATCCTATACAATTTCAAAAATAGGAGCAGACGGTGGAAATTTCAGCTAAACCACTACTGTAAAACAAATTGGCACCAACTATTTTTATGAATATTAAAAGAATTCTATTTGAAAATTCATACTTCCAAATCTAGACCTTATTTTCAGAAGGAAAATGGCGCTTTTTCTTTGTCCTCAAAAATAGGTAGCCCACTTGCTTCTTCTGTTTGAAGTTTAAACTTAATATTAGGTAATGGTTTTACTGACAAGATAATGAGGGTGCAGGGAAATAATATTATGAGATGCTCGGATGAACTACCCTCCAATTCCTCATGGACAACAAAAAAACATGGTGTTTTCTGTGAACATTTATAATTGAAATATACTGCAGCCAAGAAATTTATCTCATTACAGTTTCTTTTTTAAGTTGTATTGGGTAAAAAGCTTTAAACTTTTGCTATATATGTTCTGTACATTCATGCTCTACGATAAAGGAGAGGTAGGTTTGTGTATGTATCATGTGCATGTGGGAGTGAGTGAGAAAAGACTGCTGAAAAAATATGAGACATAAAATAGATTGATGGAATGCACATACAGTATCAGTCTTCTAGATAAGTTAGTTCATTCAATTACTAACCCATCAATACGAAATCGTTCCCGAACGTCAATTAGGTGAGGGGATGTGAAAACTCCAGTGCGAAAGCCACACTCCCTTAAAATTGCCTCACAGAATATGCATGTTGAACCCTGCAAGTAGTCCATTACAAAAGAGGGAAATTAAGGATAAATATGAATACCAGGGATGTGCTTACTGTAATGTCGGATACCTGACAACTAAAGATTAGTTAAACAACTGTTGTATAACCTCTTTATTCCAACCATCATAGACAAGCACCAACCAACTTGTTTAAAAGTTATATAATATTCATAACAATTATTTGTTTTTGAATCTTGAAGCAAAAAAAGAATTGTCTGAATTGACGTTCCAACAAATTGATAATTGATAAAATGCATAAAGAACTTGACAAGTAATGAAAAGAGTACCTTCCCCTTTGTGCCTGCCACATGAATAATGTTGAGCCTATTTATACCTTCCTCCAAACCCAGTATCTGTGTAGAAAGCATGCATTTCATTTTCTACTGTTCAAAGAAGTCTCCTGGAGCTTTTAGCCCTTACAAATATAATGAGAATCAAACAATTCATGGAATATTTTCATGGACTAGACGTGACTCCAAGGAAATGAAACACTTTATTTTCCCTAATTGGTAAAATGCATAAAGAATTTCAAGTCTGCTGACTTAACATCTCACAATCCATTTCTCTTTTGTTCCTTTTACTTCCGAATTTTAAATTGGGATGGGAAAAAAAGTAAGAAAACAACTCCAAAACTAACCAAGCCAAAACCAGGGTTATAATTACAAGCACCATCGAAATTCTTGGAAAATAGTTCAGCATATATTACCTTAAGATACAATGACATTATTTCTAATTTGTTAGCAATCGGTGGCTTTTCCCCTCGCCTTTGGCGAGTAATAAGAGATGAAATCTTCTCCATGGCAGCTTCGAATGAAGACAAATTTTGCTTTTGTCCATTGTTGACGACATTGTTTTCCATGTGAAAAGGAGCTTCTTCAGATGAAGTCTAATATATAAACCCTAAAACATGAAGCCACAAGAGATTTTCAGAAACACAATGTTGAGGTTTTGCAGGTCCTGCAATGCAAGTGACTCGAGCAAAGAGTGAGAGAGTGTAAGAGACTCACAGTGAGAAGAAAATGGAAGAAACAGAAAAGCTGAAATGATCTGAATATCAACTCAATCCTTTCTGAGTTTGTATTACAGAGTGAGGTTCACACATTTAGGATTGCACCACTTTCTTCACCAACGAAACCATGAGAATGTGCCATGTTCCACTTGTCTTTTTATTTCTTCTTAATATAAGGTTCTATTTATAACCACTTTTAGGTATAAATTATAAGCTTAAATAGTAGCTTGCTCGTAGTTTTCGATGTGATTTCACTGTTGATATTTTTTCAACTGGTTATTTTTGCTAACACAGTTAAAACAGTTAACGGATGTGAACAATAATTGTCACATGTCATTTTGTGATTTTTTAAATTTTTTTTAATTTTAAATAAAATGTACATGTGTCAAGCTTACATCATACCACGCATCATTTTTGTGATTTTTTAATTTTTTTTAATTAAAAAAAATTCACGTATCAAGCTAATATCATGTCACCTGTCAGAATTAGATTTTTATATTTAATTTGGTCCTAATATTCGTTATTTGTTTTCAATTTGATCCTAGTTTTTTTTAATTTAATATTTTTGTTCCTCTCCAAAGACAAAATATAATTTGTATATAAATGTTATATGGATATTCTTATTAAAATACATATTTTTATTAAATATTTTTAATTTAAAATTAGAGTTAGTTTAAAATTAAATATTTTTAACCTCTTAAAATTTTAAATTAATGGTGTTATTGTTTTTTTTCGTTTTAATTTTAAACTAACTCTAATTCTAAATTAAAAATATTTAACAAAAATATGCATTTTAATATATACAAATTAAATTTTGTCTCAATTTGGAGAAGAATAAAAATGTTAAATTTAAAAAAAAAATAGGACCAAATTGAAAATAATTAAGGAATATTGGAATCAAATTGAATATAAAAAACTGACTCTGACACGTGGCATGATATTAGCTTGACATGTGGATTTTTTTTAAATCAAAAAAAATTAAATTTTAAAAAAAATTTAAAAAAAATAAAAAATATTAAAAAATCACAAAAATGACTCGTGGCATGATATGGACTTGACACGTGTATATTTTTTTTAAATAAAAAAATTTTAAAATTTTTTTAAAAAAAATACAAAAAATTAAAAAAATCAAAAAAATCACAAAATGACATGTGGCGGTTACTATTCACAACCGTTAACTATTTTATCGGTGTTAGAGAAAAGGACCAAATTGAAAAAGATTTACCAATATTAGGATGAAATTGAAAAAAAAAAAATCAACAATAGGACCACATTAAAAATACTGAACGAAAACTAGGAACAAAGTATTATTTATATCTAAATTATAACTGATTTATCCATAAATTTGTGGATAATATGTAATATGTAGTTTCTTTAAATTTTTAATTTTAATTTGTAATCAAATGAATATGTCGAATAACATCCGTGGATATATTTATTTTAAAAATAATAAAATATTACATAAGTATTTTTGAAAATATAAAATTATATTGTATAAATACAAATTACAATCGCATATATTAAAATTTATTAATATAAAAGTTTATAAATTATTATTGTTATAAAAAAATTATTTTTTTATAAATTAAATATTTCATTAATAAATATCTATAAAATATTTTAAAATATCAATATAAACACATGTAAGTTATATATAATGTAAATATAAATTGAGTTTAATTTATTAAAAAATATTAATTTTTATTTTATTTTTTTCTTGAAAAATATTTATAAAATGAATTGGTTTAGATAAACATGTTATTAATGTTTATCCATAAATAATTTCATATTAATTATCATTCTAAATTTGAAATTATATATATATATATATATATATATATATATATATATATATAAAGATACAAAGAAGATTATCTTTGTATATATAATTTTACTTTGTATTATATTATATTGTTAATTTATTTTTTAATAATAATAATTATATTAAATTTTTTTATTTAAAACTGTCATGAATTTCATTTACTATTATTTTTTTTTCATTATATTTTTAATTTCTACTAATAATTATGTATTTTTTATTATTATTTTAATTTTTTTTTTAAACTTAAAAAATAAAATATTAGCAGAAACACTTATATACATATGGGTGACAATTTAGTGTGTAAACATCGTGCTATATTTTCATATTTTAAATATTAATTTTTATTTTTATGTTCATTTCAATCAAGTCTTTGTATACTTTCCTACATTATTTAAAGACCAAATATTAATAGGAATACTATTTCAAACGTGAGGAAATGGAAAATGGTAGCATATGAAGTGTTTGAACACATAATATTGGGCAGAAAACCCTTAGTTAACATATGTGGGAATAACTATTTCAATTAACATCAATTGAAAATAATTTCACCCGTCAACAAAAAAAAAATTGTGACTAATTATAGGTGAGAAGCAAGGTTGAAATAAACAAAAAGAAAAGAAAAGAAAAGAAGCTCTAGTGATAACAATATAAAAATAATCACGACAAACTTTAACTAAAAAATAAATAAAATTCATCAACATAAATATAAAATAATTAAGTTCGGCTTCACTTCAACCAACAACATCTTTATTGAAGTTTGTCGATGATCCAATTTGAAGCATAACAAGATAGAAAATGTAAAAGAAAAAATGTCATATATTTGAAAAGTAAAAGACCATAAAAAAATTAAAGTTTTCTTTTTAAGTAAAGTTTGATATGATTTAGTTTTAAGTAGTCAAATAATTTTTGTAAATTTCTAAATTTTAGTTCCTTTTAAAATTATCTATCAAAATGATATATATTTTTTGTTTTTTGTTTTTTAAAAAACTATTTCTCTGTAAAGATAAATTATCTTAAGTATCCATCTATACACATTCATTATTTAAATGAACTTCCTGAGAAAAAATGTTTGTTGTATTCAAAGTTTGTTTCGATATTGATTCAAATTATGGTTGCTATAAAACCAATAATCACACATTTACCAAGATTAATTCAGTTTAAAATGTTCTAATATCATTTTCTTAACAAAAAAAAAAAGAAGGGAAGTTTATGAAGGACATTTTCTATAAGCATTTTTAAGAGAGGAAAGTAAATAGTAAAAATAATTTTGTAGTAGTTAGAGTCACTTTATATATAAATATTTTTTATCATTCTCTCACATAATTACTTTTTTAAAATTAAAACTAAATTATGCAAATATTTATTTTAAAAAAATACTTATAGAAAAATTTATCCATGATCCTCTAATCTCAAATCATTCATCCATTCCATGAAAAAAAAATCTTTTATCTACTATCAGCATCATTGTTCCGATCTGAAATCACTTATCCACAAATAAATTAGACATATGCTAGTTTATCTAAAAAGTGCTTCTCCAATGCATTAAACTATTTTGTTCTGTTTGCTTCTAAAAGAATATCTCAATTATCAAATCAAAATTCAACATCAAACCACTGTTTTAAAAGTAAATTCAAATAAATTAAGCAGATGAATTTATGTATTCACCGAAGTTTTGTTTTAACAGGTTATTTATTCCACATATGATTAAAATTAATTTCTCAAATTAAGAACTTATTAAATAGAACTATATTTTTAAATTAAACAAAGTTTAAAGGGATAAAATTGCATAACTATCAAAATTTCATATATTATTAACAAAGCTGGAATAGCTCAGTTGGTTAGAGCGTGTGGCTGTTAACCACAAGGTCGGAGGTTCAAGCCCTCTTTCTAGCGTTTTTGTTTTGTATTATTTTTTTTGTTTATTAACATAACCAATAAACCTCCAAAATCAATATAGACCAAAATGCATAAACTGATGCATTCTTTTCTCATCAAATCAAGGGATTGAAGTAAATCTTGAAAATATTGAAGGACTGAAAGAGTGAACAATTTCACTACAATTGCAATTGCAAAATGATCATATGGTGCTGTATGAAATATGGATTCAGACCTTATGACACGGTTCTGCTACTAATATGAGCTGCAATTAGGGTGCCAATATTCCCCTCAAGAACATAGTTCAGGTCTGGCATCTCAATGCCTGTCTTTACATCATGTACTAACTTGTACGGATGAAAAACGTACCTCCTAGTTTCTTCTTCCCATGGATTCAAAATGTTGTCCTTCTCTATACTTTTTATGCTTCCAACTTCTTGTTCCCTTGCTATCACTAGAAGTTTGGCTTTAAGTCTGTTTAGTGCTTTCATCTTATTTGCAAACAGACTTCTCTCACCTTCACAAAGAAACCATCAAATGTAATCAAGTAAAATCTCCATTCATATGCTTCTCAAATTTTTCATTTTCAAAGTATAAGGGAAACTGATTTGGTAGTAATTTAGTTCTATCAGCATTGGAATGTGGTCAAAAAGCAATAACAATCTAAAAAGCATTCTCTCAATTATGCTTAAGATGCAGCAAAGAGTCTGATACGCTTCTTTTCTTTCACTTCTATTTCATATATAAAAAATCCATAATTACCATGTTCACATGAAGCATAATAAACTTTTGTAAGCTATGACCTCTTGCATAACAGAGTAATCAAGATCAGGACAATAAAGTTGAGTTAGGCTTAAACTGATTTTAATATTTGTTTCTCTTTAACATAGCAAAGAGAGTAAGAAACCAAATTGTAGTAAGGTGAGTTTTTTGCTACCAATTTCTCCTAAAAAACATTAACAGCAGATTTACACAATCTTATATACCTCAATACATTACTGCAGCAAGCAATTCACTGCACATTATATGCATCATTAAGTAGAGTATGAGACATATAGCTCTATCAATTCCCAACCTTTTTTATCATGAATGTGGTGTGGAACCTAATTTGATAAGGTTTTAATCCTAGTAAGATAAAGTGAAAGACCCAACAAAAAAACCAGGTCAAAGGAGTATGTTTATGTAAGTAGAAATCTTCAGTAGCCTAACACATCGTCAAAAGCAAAAAAAAAGGAGAAAAAATAGCACAACCTATATAGGACATATTGCAATTTCATTATCATATTCCGGAACATACTTGAATATATATATATATATATATATATATATATATATATATAATGATAGAAGAAAAGGAACTAAAACTGATAAGCAAACATCTGAAACACAAACATATGCATACCAGAAGATTGGACACTTATGCCGGTAGGTAGATGCTGAATGCAAACTGAAAGATCTGTTTGTCTCTTGTTTTCCCCTTGGATAGACGGAGAAGAGATAATCAAATCCTCAGAATCAATTTCAAGATCACAAGCATTATTCTCAAAGAACATGGGAATGACATCTATAGTTGCTGAGCTAGCCTGCAAATTTTTGAATTAGCAAACATAATTACTTCATCAAATTCCAATAATTAGTTCATAATATATAAGGTTATTCTAATGATTGTTTTAATATAACCCAGTTCACTATAGTAATAATGGGTCAATCCTCATCATAGCAACTCAAGAGAGGTCACAGTGATCACAACTTTGGGATGCTCTACTTGATATTTCATCAAATCCAGCAGAATCCAACATGATTTTTTACAAGCCTTTTGAAATGCTGTTTCTACAATATATTACATAGTTATATTGTGTAGATATAACATGATACAATATCTTCTACTATGCATGGATAATTATGATTATTTCGGTGTATTATATTAAAAATTTATATTGATAGTTTTTTCTATACATGTTCATGGATGCACAGTAAAATCTAATGGTGATGTCTATGTAGAGTATTCATATTATCTGATGGAATTACAAATATTATGAAGTGGAATAGGGATTAATACTCTGTATTAGGAATTAGAAGAATTTCTTCTCAAAAAGAGTTTTTCTATAATGTAATTCAATAGTATGCAACAAACAAAGTACACAAGAAAGGAAAATCAGTTTGCAATTACATAGGAAGAACGGAAATGTTCAAACCTCAAGCTGAGAAGATTCATTTGAAGAACCTCTTATCAAGTGGTGAGCTCCTTTTTCCCCTGAAAGATAACCATATGCACACTCAAACTCAAACTCTATAGTTGCAGAATTAATTCCTCCATTCTTGGACAGACACTTGTCAACAATCCTTCCTTCATAACCTTGTCTTTTGGCCCATCCAAGATACATACTTAGAAGCTGTTCTGCCCAGAGCTTGATTTACACAAAAAGTAGGCCAAGGACAACAGAAATAATTTACATAAATATTTTAAGGAAAAAAAAAACTAGAACATAAAGCAAACGATCAGAAGCTATGTTTCACAAAGTCTGGATGAAATATGTGTTTATTATATGTATAACACTGAAAAAATTGGTTATTTCTTCATATATATGAATGAGGTTTTGCTAAATAACCATAAGTCTAATCATATGAAGCTTTCGTGTACTAGTTACTGCTCCAAGAATGAAGCAATACTAGAACTCTGACACTAGAAATTTTAATATTTTAAAGTGGAAAAAACAGATTTGCAGATGGAATTTGATTTCCACAGAACTAAGTAGGAACTTATGACTGATACAGCTACACAATGGCAAATTAAAAATTCTACTTCTTTGCAAGAGGTGAACGAAAGATGATATTTAACACCTTTATGCTTCCAAACTATATACATTTATATTTAAAAACAACTGCTGGAGTGAAGAATCAATTTTAGAATGCATCATAATCAGGATTAAGTTTTACTAATGTAATAGCATAAAATTTTACAATAACCAGATTCATAAGTTATAGTTAAACATAATCACAATGAAGTTCAAACATTACATATCAAACCTTTGGATGGATGTCATCAGGTGAAGCTTTAATAACCAAACATGCTCCTGCCATATCAAATGGACCCTTAAGAAGCTTAGAAATCTCATACTGATCTAGAATATCACTCACACCCAATGATGCTTCATATGCTTGTTTATAAAGCCCATAATCAATAGCATTCATCTCAGCCAACTGATTGATCAGCTTTGCTTCCTCTACCTGGAGGACAAACAACAAGGAATCATATCCTTTTCAAATAATAAAAAGTAAAGAAAAATAAAATAAACTAGCATGGCCTATATTATTTGTTTTAGTGGTGTTAGCAAAGTTATGTTTTGAGCCATATGACCAGGAAAGCCACAATTTTCACTTGTTAGCAAAGTTCTAGCCAACCTTAACAAAATAGTGATTTCCCAAGCTATACATATGGTTTATCATTCACCACTTTTAAGAAGTATGGTGGATCCAAGGCAGAAAGAGGTTTAACTATACAACAGAAGTTTACAGTAGCTAGAGCTTAGAGGTAATATAATTCTGATTGAATGAGAAGATGCCATGCACAAACACAAGGCCATCTTTGAGCTTTACAGAACAGCGATCTGACTAAAGATCATAATTAGAATTATGTTCTACATAGAAGTGTTCTTTGTACATTTCTTTCTTCAGTGTAATTGCTGCATTTCATTTTATTTTTCTGTCAGTGCATCAAAGTCCCCACTTACACAATTATCATTTCATACCTAGCCAATTAAATTTCTATAGAAGAGAAGATAAATAATACTGTGAAAATTCAGATGAAACTGATGGAAACAGACCATCACCTTGTATTTCATGTCCTTTAAGGAATCAACTACTTTGGCACTGTTAGCCAACTTGACAAGGACGTCATTGGACTTAGCTGGATCATCCCACATATCAAAATCACGCACCATTTCTTCCTGCTTAATCCTTGTTGCTTCTTCAATTTCCAAGGCTGTCGATGTGAATGTTTCAGCGCGAAGAACTGCATCTTCAATTTTCCTTTTTAGAGAAAATAAACCTGATCATATTTGAATGGTTATTATGACTGATGAAGATAATAAGCGAAATAAAGTACTAGTCACCTGCAGCTAATATAACAGACTATCCTATTGTGAATCATTATGTTATATCCACTTCACTTAAATGATTAGCAGAAGAGTCATTAAACTATCAAAAACCTTCAATTAGCTTAAAATTTTCTCTGAGGGTTTGGTTGGGCCGTTAAATTAAGAAGGATGAGGACAAAGAAGAAATCAAGTGAATATTTCTACATCATAATAGTCACTTTCATGGCATCAAATTTAGAAAGGTGAAAATAGATATGCAAGATCCATTAAGTATAATAGATGCAACTAGCATGAAGTATATATGATAACTACAAGGAGAAACATTCTTCAAAGTCTTAACTGAAAGAGATAACATTTATTACATACAAAGAAAACAAAATCATCCCAACGTGTTCCATGTAAGTAAATGAAGCATTACCCCTTAACCATTACCCATAGGGCATGGGTAACCAGCTATACCTTGTACATAATAAAACGTTTTTTCAGTTTCTCTGTTTTTATCATACCATGTAACCCAACAACTTAGTTATCTAAACAGGTTACATGGTAAGAGGTATCCCAGAGACATTTCCCATAATCAGATGAGTGAATCGTTTATCACATCGACACGGTTCTTAAGACCTTGTCCTCATGTTCTGTTGAAATTAGACACACAAAAAGGTATTGAACCTAACAAGCCTGAAACTCCACTATCTGTGACATTGGTTGGAATATCTATTTGAAATCACAATCATGTTATCATCATCAAAATCTTGTTCCAGACTGAAAACACAGTCCGTGAAATTCAAATTAAAGGTGATATTTTTCAAGACTTGTATCAAATAATACCTCTTCAAACCTCACTCATTGACTTTCCACCATCCCATTTCACCCCTACAAGCAAAAGGGCAATCACAAACATAAATAGTAACAAGAGCCACATCCACATTGATTGAACCACCAAAGGTACTTTATCACAGACCAAAAACAACATAAGCATTAACCAAAAGCAGTCAGAACATATTCTAATACACAAAAAAAAAAAGATAGCATTTTGAAACAGACCCACTTGATTGTAGATGTCCTTGTTGTTAGCCATAGAACTACTACAAGCTCTGATTCTGACAGAACATTGAAACAGCTGAACATGCGGCTTCTTCTTTCCCACAGAAGAGTGCCATTTAGAGCTGAAAGAAGATGCAACTTCATGAACCATTCTTGTTGGACAAGCATGTTCAGACACCATAGTTGCCATAACCATTAAGCGGATGAAGAAGCCCTTGTTTTGTTTTGTTTTCCGGTGAAGTGAAAGGTGCTATGTTCGAAAGCTCCCACGACCGTTTTGTGTTTTGTTGTGACCGAAGCAAAACTGAAACACCGAAACTTTGTTCCACATATTACCTTATCCTGAAAGCGGTAATCAATTTAAGAAATTTGATTCGCTGTGAAATAAGACAAGTGCACTACTTCACAACCACAACAGTTTCGCGTTTATGTTATATTAATCGCTTCATTTAGTTTTTAACATCAGTAATTTATCACACATCCTAGATAAAATAATTAAATTACTCACCATTCTAAATATATATATTACTACCTTTTTAATCAAACAATGTGTTTCAATGAATTAAAATATTATCTTTATCATGATCTGAAAATTTGAGATGTAATAATTGTCATATTATTTTCTATCTTTCACACGTATATAAATGAGATTGTGACAAGATTAATCTAGTGATGGTTTGAGTCAATCACTAACAAATAACTCATATATAAAGGGTCTTTGTCTATGTTCCAAGATTATAAAATTTTTCTTTACATTATGAAAGTTGACATACATAATCTTTAAACAACTTTCTAGAAGTTTGATACAAACCTTAGGTGCTCATAGATATACATGTCAATTCAAGTATGCATTTGGTGGAAAATATAAAAAAAATATTGAATTATGTATTAAAATATTTTGTAGTTTTTCAAAATAATAGGATGCATGAAAATAATGAAATAATGTTTTAAAGTTGATAAACCTACTATCAATATTTTTACAAGATTAACACCTAATTAATACATACACAACTTTAAGTGGATAAATTCACTCTCAAAATATATTTTAAAAATTTAGTTCAACAAATTTTTCTTTTTTAAAATCACATAACATATCAATAATTAGAATTGTAAAAATAAAGGATTGATTATTTAGTAAGCTAATCTAATTCGGCTTATTTATTAATGAGTTTGAGAAATTTGAGTCCATTCCAATCTAGTAGGAGTTAGTTGGTTAAATGGATTGTCCCATTCAATTAAAAAAATTAAAACCCATTCAATTAAAAAAAATATTTTTTTAATCTGACTTTTTTTTTAATATGTCAAAATCCAAAAAGTACAAATCTATTTTATTTTATTTTTTTCATTTTAGACCGTCACCCAGAAACTAAATCATAGTTCAAAATAAAATCTAAATAATTTTAATAATTTTTGTATGTTCGAGTTGGTGAGCCGGATTCTTAATGGGTCAGGTCCATTTTTGGTTCGTATTAATTTTTTTTAATTCAACCCGGCTTAGACCTGTGGTGGGCCAAGTTGACTCAAAAGTCTTAACTTAATTTAATAATTGTATCAATATTAAACAATTTAGGTTTAATTATTCATTTGAACTCTGTTTTCGTTCAAGAATATTAAGTTGATCCTCTAGTTTTTTTCAGTTTCAATTTGGTTTCCTTTTTTAAAAAATTAATACAATTTGATCATTTTCCTTAAATTTTTAATATTTCATGAAAATTGAAACTATTAATAAAGATTTCTTTTAATGGTGTAATTAACACAATTCTAATATGAAATCTGATAAAAATAAGTTAAAATCATTGATCTATTTTAAAAAATTTAACAAAATGATCAAATTGTATCATTTTTTAAAAGCTGAGATCAAACTTAGATTAAAAAAACTGAAAAATTAACTTGACATTTAAAAAAAATAAATCAAAATAATAATTAAACTAACAATTTAATAGACTTAGAAAGAAAAAAAAATATTTATGTTTAATATTTGATTATCGGCTCATCTATAAATTCGTATCATTCATATTACATTAAATTCTTGATCAATTTAATCAAAATTTATTAAATAGAAATAGGTTAACGATACAGAATATATATGATGTAAGTGTTATATGAATATTAGTCATTCTTAACTAAACAATTTGAAGTACAATCACTTTTAGCTGATTTTAAATATTCTCCGGATACCAATTTTAACTAAATCAATAATTTACAAAGAAAAAGATACAAAAAAGGTATTTAACAATGCAAACAAATGCTATTTCGAAAAACAAACTATTTACTCCAAAATTTTATGAATTTGAGCCTTTTAATATAAACTAAATAGTTTTATTATTCACCCAAATATAATGAATGTTTTACACGAAAATTTCAGACATAGACTTAACGATGGATAATATATATAACTTGAATCTCTTATAATTATCCTTTTAACTACTATAATTATCCTTTTTAACTACTATAATTTTGATAATTTAAGTAAGAAAGTTGTTAAAATTTAATATTTAAAAAATTATTTTTCTTATAATTAAGGTCCATTATTTTTTTTTTCCTTTTCCTTTGTATTACTCACTTTTTATCCCATATTTTTTTAAATATCTTTCACTGCTTCTCTGAAAACATCTACTAATCCTCCATTAATCAACTATCTTTGTTACTCCTATCATTCGTCAATTTTTCTTTTGCCAATAATATCTAATTTGAATATTTTTCCTCTTCCGACAATCTCCATCTTTAAAATAAAATGGCAATAATGAGCACAATATTAAAATATCTACAAAGCTTTTATAGATAGATCACTGGATTCCAATTTCTTGTAGTATTAATTTTTTGGAATCTTAGAACATTTTCTCAATACCTATTTGTCACTTCTTCTTTTGAAAAATGCTTCTTAAACTTACAAAAATTAATATTTAAGGTTCTTGAAAATACAACTCATAAGAAATTGCTGATTTTTTCTGGTCTTCCAGTGGAGGATTTGTGCAATCTATTCAATGCATTTTTCGGAAAACACGAGCTTCGTAATTATCCCACTTAGTTTCTTTTTTTTTTATTAGCAAAATATTTTGCTTGTAATTTATAGTTTTTGATAAATATTTTTTTAATAACTTGTAGCCTTTTTGAGAAGCTAATCGATGTAACCTTTTTAAGACGCTAACTTCTATTTTTTTCTAAACAATCCTTTTAATAACTTTTTATTTTATCTTATAAATATTTATTACATTTCTGTATTAATCTTAAATGTAAGGTAATATATATATATATATATATATATATATTTGATTTATAAAAAAATATAATAATAATAAAAAACAAAAGATATTTATATTTAAAAATAACAATTGAAACTAATTAAAAATAGTATATTTTATAACTGAAACAGTGTTATAGCAATGATACTAGTTGTTATTTCATAAATTGTATTTATTAATGAATAAATAGTTTTTGACTTACTTATTCATTTTACATTTAAATAAATTGCAAGCAAAACGTTCATGGTTAGTCACAACTCCCGTGAACTTTTTAGACATATCATAAACTCTCTCGAACTCGAACTTTTTACAATTTAATATAAAAGACAAATTCTTACAATTTAGTTATAAACTTTATAGTTAAAAATTATGTATTTAGATTTCGTGATACCATCCCAAAAACCTGTGTAATAATACCCTAATCTTAACAATGCTTAACTTAAAAAGATTATATAACACTCTTAAATGTTCAAATATTTTCTTTCCCAATTTAATCCTAATTTAATCCTGCAAACTTTTAACAATTTCATATAATACTTAAACTTATACGCCACAATAACTCCCTCTCTTTTTTTTTTAAGTGATTTAATCACAAATTATGTTAATGTTTGAGATGTCATAGTTAGAGTTTAAAATAATATTTTAGTTTTTATCACAATACCCGACCTTTGGGATTTAAAAAATATATTTTTGACTATAGAGGTTGAAAAACTCAAAATCCCCTCAAAAAATATATACATATTATTGACAAATCTAAGTTACATTATTAATGAGAAGAAAATGTTGCAAATACCTAAGTCCATCTTCAACACTAACATACCTCCAATCAAGAACTCTCAAAATCCCCACACTCACTTCTTCCACCCTCACTCCACCACTCCCACCCTTCTCTTCACACATCCCCACCTTCATATCCCCCACCAACGAACTCGCCACCGCGCCGGAGCAACACCCCGGCACCGGAAGCTCCTCCCAGAACCACCCCTCTCCGCCACCCACCAACCTCACCTTCCCCTCCCGCTCCACCATCGTGAAAACCCCTCCCCACCCCTTCAGCACCACGCTCCACGTCACCCTCATCACCTCCTCCTCTCCCTCCTTCAAAACGTTGCCACCGTCACACTCCACGCCAAACCGAAACACCCCCGCCACCTCCCTGCGCAGTTTATCACCGGCTCTCACCCCGGAAGCCACGACACCATGGCTGGTGGAGACGGAGACGGCGAAGACAAGGTCCTCGAGCGAGAGACTCGGCTTCGGGGGCCTCTGCCTGCGCCGTGCCGCAGCGGCGTGGCCCATCGCGAAAAGGCGGCGGTAGGCGACGGCGGAGGAAAGGGTGGCCAGAGAGGGGAAGTGGGCAGTCAAGACGGGCTTCCAAATGTGATCGGAGGACATGGAAGAGAACCATGACTTTGAGACGCATGAAGCTATGGTTAGGGTTTTGGGGTCAAGGTAGGTGGCTACGAGAATGAGAGCTTCCCATGGTGGTGGTGACATTCTCGTACTGTAACAAAACTTTGTTTCCGTTAAGGTTCGCTTGGGAGAGTTGTAGTGAGATGAAGATGATGATGATAACGATGGTGTGTCGTTTAAATTGTTTGGAAGCGGTTCAAACGAGGTGTGGAGGAGGCACGTGGACAAATGTTGTTCTTTGCATGGCTATGGAGTGCCACGTAAGATTGGATGGTGAAAGATGAAGTCTGGCTGTGTCAAAACACGTGCCTAGGTTTTTCATGAACACTCTCGGCACATTTCTACTTTGTTGTGAAATTAGATTGCAGAAGCACTTTATATAAGGGAAATAATGAGTTTTACTTTATATTTAAATGCGTCCAAATGTTATTCGTAATTAATATTCATTTCTTAGGATTGAGTGAATAATTCATTAATTAAACATGTCATTAATAGTAATATTTTACGCCCAAATTGGAGAAATAATGGGTATAATATAAAGCCACACTCGGTTTTTTTAATAATTTTTTTAAAAAAATTTGTATCAAGATTTTACATCACATATACATAAAAAAAAAAGGAACGAGTGAGCATTACTTTGATTTCTATGTTTTTTTTATCCTTATTGGAGAACAAGACATGGAGAACAAAGAACAAGAGTGAGTCTCGTTTTAAACTACATTTTAGTAAAAGGAAAATTTATGTTTTGGATTTATTTAAGCCATTTACGACTTCATTGTTTTTATAAATATTTTAAAAACTAAATTAGTTATTTAATGGACAGAGTTGTAAGTTGTTGAACGAATCAATGGATTAGTTCAATTGTGGACTATTAGAATTAGTGGATTAGTTGAATACTAGGAAGAAAATTATTAATTGGTGCTTCTTTTTGCACTCCATCAAATTTCTTCCTGCACCCATCACAGCCTTTCGGAATTTTTATCCGTAACGTAACCCGGAAAAGATTTTCCAAAATTAGTTTAGTGTTACGGAAAAAAATATCTGATTTGACGAGATGATTGGAGAAATTTGATGGGAGTGCAGGAAGAATGATCCTATTACCTTTATAAAAAACGTTTTGAAGTGTTTTCAGAAAACTTGTTCAGTTAAAATTTGGAAATAGTTGTTTGATGTTGCTAAAATAAGTTTATAAACTGTGTGTGTGTGTATTTTTTTAAGTTTTAAAATAATGGTATAGAAAGATAACTCAAGTAACAGATGAAGAATTTAGTTTTATATCTTTCTCATTTCAAATTAAGTTATGTCTAATTATTAATATTTTTAATTTATAAAGAGTTTTATTAATCATAAACAATTATAACTATCTTTATTATTTTTATTTAGTTGAATATATAAAAAATCTATTTAGCCCAAAAATCTTCACGAAGCCTGAAAATAATTAAAAAATAAAAATTAGATTAAGTAAATCTAAAATAATTAACATCCGAATTACTGGTCTAATAAAGTCTAATAAATGAATAATAGACAATTAAACACTAAATATCCATCAAGATTGATACATTAAAGTCAAGAATAAGAAAAAATAATGACTCATCACATCTAGTATTTGTGAATTAGATAATACATGTAACATTCCATTTAATTACTCAATTTTGTATGAGTGTGAGTGATTATTAGAGTTTAGAATACATTCCTTATATAGACATCTCTTGTATCAAGGCATAGACTAACCATACTATCATCAAGAATTTTTCTTCAAACACTTTTATCATCAACATTCCACATGTTATCTCAAAATAATTATCATCTCAAGTCTCAAGTTAAACACATTAAGTACAGGTCAAAAATAATGTCACATCATTCATGCATAGCTTCATACATCATATTTTTAACATTAACTCAGTTAATCACAAATTAAAATAAGGAATTAAAATTTTATAGAAATTTTCGCTACAACAATGAAGGTTTAATGTTCAACTTAATTAGAAGAATGAACTGTTCGGTTTAATTCATGGAATACGAAGCAGAGACTCCAGATTCAACCTTTGATTCACGGAAGGTTTTCAACTGAGTTAGAGAGGAAAAGAACAATGGCTCTGAAGGGAGTTAAGAGTTGAGAGAAAACAGAAGAGTAGAAAGCTAAAAAAAATATTTAAATTTAGAAAACAAGTGTTAGAAGAATGAACTGTTCGGTTTAATTTATGGAATACAAAGCAGAGACTCCAGATTCAACATCTGATTCACGGAAGGTTTTCAACTAAGTTAGAGAGGAAAAGAACAATGGCTCTGAAGGGAGCTAAAAAAAATTTTAATTGAGAAAACAAGGGACTGGTTTGGACCATTTGCTAAAACTGGGCCCAAAATTTTAAAATTGAAAGTGGATTTTACTGTACACATCATATGCAAATAATTAAAATACTAGTATTAAGTGTCTATTAAAATTATCAATTTAGTATCTCTTACTAATTTTATATCCAAAAATTCATAAGTATAAACTTTTTTGTCATACTTATTATTTTTTTTGGAAGGCTACAAATTTTAAAAGATAGAATTTGTAGGTACCAAAGTTTTATGAAAATAATAAGTCTGCTTTAGAGCAATAAAGAAATTGTAAGAACAAAGAGCAATAAACATTATCATCTTCTTTAGGTTTATGTGACCATACCAATCGTTTGATTTTTATTTTTATTTTTTAAAAAGCATACATACACATATTTAAAATTGAAATATTTCTCCTCTTTGTTAAATGAAAAGAGAGGAGTGGAGAGTGCAATTATGGCAGTGATGGAGCAAATGGTGTTAGTAATGGTAGCTCGGTTGTTGAAGTTAAAGTTATGTTTGAAAGGTTGATGGTTGGTCTATTTCTAACCCTTATCACTTGGTTCTTGACGAAGATGAAGGATTGTAAAAAAAGTAGGTTTTTACTTCTTGCACCCTACAATTTCTTTGTGCAGCTCCTCATATCTTGGAATGACAATTTTACTCTCCATAAAAGTAGTTTCAGAATTATATATTTATGAAACTTTCCGTAACAAGATTTTCGAAACAAATTTTTTAGAACGGTATGTGTAAAATAATATTTTCAAAACAGAATTTTCGAAATGCATGACATTTAATTTGGGATAAGTTTTTTGAAATACAATTTCCAAATATAATGCTTCCAAAATGACTTTTTTAGAACACTTCTGCATTAAATATATTCTGAAAAGAGATTTTTGAAACACAAAAAATGCGTTTTGAAAAAATTTTCCAAAACATTTTTTTTTTCCTGGAGACAGCAATGGTCTAGTAGTGAAAGGTGTTTGAGTATTTTTATTGTATTATAGAAGTGCAATTAATAATTATGGGTGCTAAAAGCAATAGTTGAAAAAAAGTGGGATGGGTTTCTCCCTGCACCCCAAACCATTTCTCGGGTGCAAACCATTTCTCCTGTACCCAAAATTTTACTTATTTCTAATTTTGCCCAAGTTAAAAGTTAAATAAAGAAAGAGAAAAAACAATAAAAAAATATTACTTGCACTGCATCCTTGCACTAGCCAGTGAATCTGCTGCAGGCCTCTGCACCCCAAAAGAATTAAAGAATCTTTGACCTAAAAACACATTTAAATGCTTCTCTTTTTTTCACTTCCTCTTGTCTCATTCTTTGCCTCCTTCTTTCCTTTCATTTTTCCATTCACCCTTGACGTTGCTGTCTTCTGTGTGGAGAAGATCATCAAGCACCAGCAAGCACCAACCAAAGAGTGGTCTGTGACGACGCTTCCAGCATTCAGAGACACCCTTTCTATGTAGTTAATCCACACACGTCTTCCAGTTAAGTTTTCTCAAATTTTTAATGTTTTTTCGTGAATGTTTTACGGTGATTGATGAACATGTATCATATATATATATATATATATATATATATATATATATATATATATATATATATATATATATATATATATATAGCATGATTCTGTGTCAAAACGGGGTTTTGAAAATTTTTTATGTTATGAAACGGATTATAAAAGCCGTTTCATGATTTTTAGAAACGGATTACAAAAGTCGTTTCTTGCATTGTTTATATGAAACAGATTACAGTATCCGTTTCATGTTTTTTATAAACGGAGTCCGAAAGCCGTTTCGTAGATATTGCGTTTTTTTATATGAAACGGATTACGCAATCCGTTTCATTACTTCCAGAAATAGAATTTGAGATCCATTTTGTAATTTTTTGTTGTTATTTCTAAAACGGATCACGTATTTCGTTTCTGAAAAAAAAAATTTAAAATTTGTGAAACGGAATTCGAAATCCGTTTCAAAAAAGTATGAAACGGATCCCAAAAGTCGTTTCATAAAACAAAGACATGGAAACTTATGAAACGGATTTCAAAATCCGTTTCATACTTTTCTGAAACGGATTACGAATTTCGTTTCTGGAAAAAAAAATTGCTAAACAGATTTTGAAATCCATTTCGCTTTTTCTTGAAATGTATCATGAAATCTGTTTCACAGAATAAAAAGGAAAAAAAAATACAAAACTAATATTATCATTCCAACCATTCAAATTAAATTCCAAAACATTCTGGAAGAGACTAACTTGCAGAGAAGATAAGAGGAGAGCTTTCAAAAAAAAAAGAATGAATGAAACTGAACCTCGGGGAACACCTTCAAAGACAAAAAGAGAATGAAGCAGTGACAATGAGAAGAGAATAAACAAGAGAACTTTCAAAAGTAAAATTAATGAAACTGAACACACGAACCTCGGACCAGAATGAAGCAGAGAAAATTAAAATGACGGGACTAGGACCACACTTAGAATGGAACAAAGAAGAAACAAAGAGAAAGAAGGTATGGAATAATTTGGGGGTGCAGAGACAAACAAAATAGTTGTCGCAGTAAATTTTATTTACTGCTCTTCCACCCGTTTTCACCCACTGCCACCTACAAATTAATTAGAGATAAAATGGTAAATTTGGGGGTACTGAAGAAGTCTTGGAGGTGCAGGGAGAAGGAACCAAGTGGGATACCATTTATCTAAAAAAGACCCATATGTTTAAGGGCCTAGGACTTGAAAACCCAATAGTAAATAATTTGAGAGTTCTAATATAATTTTAGTAAGAGATAAAATTAGATTATTAAGTTTTATGGAGTACAAGAAGAAACTTTATTACATTATTATGAAGATGAACATAATAAAAAATAATTATTTTTCTCTATTTTTTTCATCACATCCTAATATATCATACATATATTTTTCACCACCTTGGTTTCATGTGTAGACTTGAGCTGTTCACAAAACATTTTTCAAATCAACATGAGGATATTGGGTGCAATCTGGTATCTTCCTACTTTTTAAGAATGCTTTGAAACAAATTTTGATGTGGTGGAGTGGGGATTTTGATACTATCCATTATCCACAAGCATCCAAATTTGGGATAAAACCCTAATAAAATTGTCACATACAAACAAATGCTTCTTCACGAGAACAATCAAACACAACAAATTGAATAACTCCTCTTTTTGTGTTTGGTACGTCTCACTCTCTCTTCCACTTGTCCTATGTATAGGGAATTTTCGTATAGCAAAATTAAGAAATACTTATGCATAGAATGATCCAAATCTCATTATAACACTTGTTAATTAATCCACGATGGAACTCTTACACAACCGTACAAAACTGGCGTGTAAGATGAAGTTTGTACTTCATTTATATGTGATGAATTTTTTTTATCCGACACATTCTCTCATATTAAGATATATGCATCTTGTGCACGGAACTAGAAATGAGTGGTCCGTTAGCGGTCTGATAGCGGGTGGAACAAAATGTAACAAAAAATCTTGAATATTCAAAAAATCTTGCTAGGATAGAGTTTTTTTTTTTTTTTAACTATGACCCTGATACCATGTTAGAAGTGAAGTTTTAACCCTTACTCAATCTCACAAAATCGATGTATAAAATTGTAAGATGATATTTACACCTCACTTGTACATTATGAAATTGTTTTATCTCTGATTAACGTGGACTTCCAATTATTTGTTTTATCTTATTCTTTTTTTTTAAAGAAAAGTGTTTTTTATCAATAATAGGAAATTGGGCGAACTTAAAGAAAAAGAAGAATATTGCATGAAAGGGTTCACGGGTATGGAGTGATTAGAAGGATTTGTAAAAGAGACAAGATAAAGCAATGGTGAGATGTTAGTGTATGGTGTTTCTTTCTTCTTCTATCGCTTTCTGTGTGCGTTATTAGTTACTCTCAATAACTATTCCCAACATGTGACTGCACATGTCAGAATCTATCATTCACATGCATCACACATCAAAAAATCATTTTCCTTCTCTAATCTATCTATCTCTCTTGCTTTCAATTTTCTAGTTTCATATAGTAAAATCCCCTCACTTAAAACTTTATGAAGATGATTTGTGTTTCAAAAAACAACATTATTTTTGTGAAGATGATTTGCCATATAAAAGTTTGAATATTTATACAGGGTTAATATTTTTTATACCTAAGATTTCATTAGTTTCTTATGGTTATTATGTAGTCTATAAACTACTTGATCTTGAGATCTAAAACTTGTAAAATAAAATAATTACAATCACTTAGAAAACAGTTGAAAATCTCTAATACTTGTTGAACATCTCTCTACCTTAAAAGATCTATTTTTTACTCTACAAAATAATCTTACAAAATCAGCATCTATTATATTTTATAATTCAACTAGATATCTAGTTAAAAACTAATGTAATACTTTATATTTTCTAATCTTAAAGTTGTGATTTTTAAATTTATCTCAACTTTGCTGAACCATCATTCATATATTTATATTTATCATGTAGTATAAATTTCATAGTAATATTTTTTCACTCTATATTTTAAAGGTGTCTAATCCTTCACTTTGGAACAAAATAATGAGAATAAAAAATTATATATCAGTTCCAACAGTTCTTATGTCACATAATATTCCCTAACCATTGATTCTATAAGCTATAATAATATATAAATAATTCCAAAGTTTCTCTAACACATGTCTCTCTTTCAACCACCAACATATCCATTGTTCTAATTCAATTTCCTTCATGGGGGGACACTAACATACAGTTGTAGAAGGGTTGAAAAACTTATATATATATATATATATATATATATATATATATATATATATATATATATATTCTTAAAAATTCAAAATATTAGTACTATCCTATAGATTATAATTTCTTTTGATGAAAAAAGTACATTTTCAGAGTTTTTTGATATATTAATTAATATTTGACTATCTAACAAATTTGACTATCTTATTATTGGTATTGAGTTAGCTCCCATTCAAGCTTTGTAATTAAAAAAAATCAACAAAAAAAGAAAGCAAATTTAAAATTGAATAATTTTTAATTAAAAATTTGAAATTGTAATTTTGAAACTAAATATTTTTTCTTTAAGGAAAATTTTAAATTTTTATTCATACTATATATTAACTCTTAAGTTATATTGTAAAATTAATTTTTTTTAAAACTAATTAAAAGTTAAAACATCAGTTTTTAGTCTAAAAGTGTTAGGTTACAAGTTGAAAATTAATACATTTAGTTAAAAACATTGATAAAATTAACAAAGGCTTATTGATGGGAAACTTCAATGACATATCTGTTAGAAATGTAAAACTTGTTTTTTTTTTCTATTATATAAAAATTGGATATCAAGAAGGTGAGTAGAAAATGGAAATTAACAAATAATCTTAATTAAATATGGAAATTAAATAAAAAAAACACAAGTAAATGAAGAGAATGAAAGCCAGATTAATTAAAGAAAAAAAAGTGATGAATTATCATTCCAATATATTGTTTTTCTTGTTTTTGTTTCTTTACAATATTGTAGTTATCAAAACATCAAATATTGCACTAATTATATTAAAAAAAAATTAGATACAAATATTACAGGTTTAGTCTTTGTCCTCGTGTAGACTAAAATTAATAAGCCAATAAAAAAATAAATAAAAATGAGTTAAAAATATTCTTAAATTATTCAAACAACCAACCTGCACATAGGAACAAAGTTAGTTATGTAAATCAGGCAATAACCTTAATTAATTAAGCAATAAACTTGAAAAACAATCCTCCGTTATAGAAATTGGAACTAGATTGATAAAAGTGCATCACATGCAAAATTATTAATATTTTGTAATATATTTGATATTGTTATGCTAAGAAGCTCATATTTTACACATTGTGTAAATTTATGCTAAGTATTTTCTATTTTTGCCATTTTAATAATTTATTTTATGCTAATATATTGATAATATATAGTATATAAATATAATTCATTTTTATTTTAATGTCAACAAATATAATATGTTAAATGTCATCAATATATAAATACTTGCATTTTTAGGGACATGTTATATTAATATATTTTATTTAAACTTAATACATATTAACAATTTTTTACCATTACAAAGTTAAGAGAAAAAAAATGTTTATATTTTTGTTTCAAAATTTGTGGATTAATTTATTAATTTGAAAAATATAGGGATTACCAGTAACAAAGACAATCAGATGGGGCATGGAGATCGTAATAACATAATTACAATAAAAAAACCTTAAAAACCAAAAAAATCTAAAAATATTTTAGAAATTACTTAAAAGAATAAATAATTGTAGATATAAAATAAAAGTAAACATTTTTAGAAACTGAATAAAAAAGTTGTAAATATTTTAAACAATAAAAAATTAAACGAATTCGTAAAATTTCAAATAATAAATAAATTTTAGTCTAAATTTTATAGATAATTCTGCGTCTTAACCTCGTCTCTAATAAAGAAAAATTTACTTTATTAATCACAAATAAATAAATAAATAAATATATATATATATATATAAACCAATAAAAATATTATTTGACTAATTAAATTTAATTTTAATTAGATATATGAATATTATATATATATATATATATATATATATATATATATATTATAAATATTCATGTATCTAATTAAAATTTAGTTTAATTAATAAAATGATACCGATACTTGAATTTGGTCAATAATTTACATTACAGTAAGTTCATGTTTTGTCCCTTGCTATCCTAAAAACAAACAACATAACATCATCTGTCACGGCTATAAAACAAATGTAACATCAGTGACCAGAATAACGTAGTTAGTTTTACAAACTGTCATTAGTTATAAATTATATAACATACACAAACTAAAATCTTCAATATTCACATATTAATTAACGATTTTTACTGCAAATTAGATGAAAAATAGATACATGTTTTATTTTTTTTAAAATCAAGAAATTTAACAGAACATTCTAGTAACATTAACTGTGAGAGTAAACAATGGTAGGTATGAGTAGAGACAAATATTGAGCATATGATATTGAGAATGATAACGTGTTGTGATAAGAAACAGGAGGTGTGCGAAGAGCCAATTTAATATGCGATGTTGTAGAATCTGCACTGGCAGTTTCTTCGCTATCTGAACCAATTGCCATCAACACTGTGCCACATTTCAGGTAAAAAAATGGACAAAGTCTTAACCAATTTCCCATATAAGTATCCAAACTCTACTCCACTAATTGGAAAAAACCACTCTTCACATAACACAACTTCCCTCTGTGTCTGAAGGAGTGTTCCAGTGATTCAGCAATGGCTACAAACCTAACCATCATTCTCTTCTGCCTGCTTCATATGCTTCTTCTTTTCAAGGAGACTCATGTAAGATAACATGTTCAACGTCTACCTTAACTTAATTGCTTGCATTCTTTTTTTCCACCAGACAAAATTATTATATATGTTTGTGTAGCATAAACTATAACGTTGTCATCTTCAGGCTAAGATTCTTGTTGCCACAACTGAGTCTCCAACTCCGGCACCAGCACCGGCACCCGCACCAGCACCTTATTCAAATAAGGTTAGGCTTTTTTTTAGTAAAAGAGTTTCTAACAAATGTTAATTAAATGTTAAAAATCTAATTATGAGTATAAGTTTTACGTTAAAAAAGAGTTTCTAACAAAATTAGTGTTAGGAATGTTGTGAATGTAAGTTTTACATTAAATAAATACATGGATAGTTATATCTTTTCCGATACTATACGCATAAGTTAGTTATTAGTTATTATAGTTAAAAAAGCAAGCATCTTTTATTTTTACTTTCATGTGATGATTTTGTCTTTGTTTTCTCGTGGGTCACAGCATGGCACCACCGAAGGCAGTCTTCAACCACAAGGTACGAATGAATCATGGATATATGCTTTACCGTATGACCTATCGACATCTATGCGCCGAAGACCACTTGTTACATACGAATAATTTTTTGAATTATTGATGTGATAATTTTTCCGGAATGATTTAAGGGAATTCACGACCCAAACGGCTACCGTCGTTCATTCTATTGGAATTTTGTCGACGCCCTTATAATTATGACGACAAAATTCCACTGGAATGAATGGCGGTGGCCGTTCGATCGTGAACTCCCTTAAATTATTTCAGAAAAATTGTCACATCAACAATTCAAGAAATTGTCTGTCTGTAACAGACGGCGCTGTCCGCTTATCCTTGGACTGTCTGCGCGAGAGTGTAGCTAGGGATCCAACATTGGTAGTAAAGAAAACGAATAGAATGATTTTGATGTTAAGATTATAAAAATGGTTGATGAAATTATTATTATTACAGATTGTGGTCCTCGTTGTGCGTATAGATGTTCGAACACACAGTACAAGAAGCCATGTCTGTTCTTCTGCCAGAAGTGTTGTGCGAAATGCCTGTGTGTGCCCCCTGGAACCTACGGCAACAAGGAGGTATGCCCCTGTTACAACAATTGGAAGACCAAAAGGGGAGGACCCAAATGCCCTTAAATCTTCAATCTTCAATCTTCAATCTTCACTATAGTTTTATTCATTGCTGTTACTTCAATATCTCTTCTATTATATCATCACGGAATTTAGATTTCCTTGCTTTAATCGTGTTTGGCTATGCTCATTTTCATTCTTCGTCAACTGAGAAATTGGGGAAGTTTTCCACTTAAGAAAATTTGGCAAGGTTCTAAACCGGAATCATGATGGCCTTAATTATAAGAAGTTTACGGTGACGTGTTTAGATTAAATTCCGTTCTTTATTTGTGATTTTCATTTTACAATTAAAAGTTAAAATAAGAAATAGTGGTAACATTACATCCTCAAATTTTTTCGGGAAGGAAATACAAATTTACTAATCTTGGAGTTGAAAATAGATTAATGTTACTCATTTTTACCTTCTTGTATTAGTTTGAATTTTTTTTCCTTAATAAGTTTTAACTTTCTATATTTGGTTTGGTTTTTAATTCGGGTTGAGTTTTTCTTTTATACATGGGTTTTGGTGTGGTCTTATATTCTTTTGTTTTCATTTTAATAAATATCAGTTAACTTTGTCATGAACTTAAGTGAGATATAAAAGTTTATAGTAATTATTATAAGTTTATAAGAAAAAAAGAAAAAAAACCTTACATCGTCATAATCATACTATAGCTTAACACACTCCCTTATATATAAACATAAAACGTATTATTCAAAAAAATCATATTTGGGATTTTAAAACATAAAACATGTAATCAACTGTGGTTGCTTAAATAATGTATACTTGTAGATTGTTAACTTAAGTAATGTTATATCATAATGTGTTAGTATGGTCAACACAATCATAATTAAATTGCAAGTAATAATTTACTACAATAAAAAAAAAAACATAAAATGACAAAGTTGTAAATAAAATGAAGTTTTTGACGATAGTTCTATGAAAATCGTCCTTTAAAGTTGAAAATCAATGAAAATATTAACAGTTGGCTGGAGAACCATCGTTAAAAGTAAAAAAAAAATAACGACAATTGGATGAGACCTGTGATGTGTCAAAACAAGTCAAATTGACCCGTTTTGTTATCTATAGTCAAAATGTATCAAAGTTTGGAATACACACAAATTTTAGTTTCGCTTTAAATCTAATGACAAAAAACATATTCAACTTAATATTTATTTTATCATTTAATTGTTGAGGGGTGTGACTTGAGTAATGGTTGGAACGAGTAATTACAAATGATTGATTATGTGGTTATGTAATTACAAAGAACAATTACAACTGATATTATATGAAGAATACTAACCAGTGTCATTAGGGCATTGTTTAATGAATAATAAATGTATATTGATTTTATTATTTTTACATTAAAAGTTGGAATAATTAATTCTATTAATTAAAATAATATAAATGCATATAACTAATTTTATAAAGACAAAAATATTCTTTAAAATCTTTAAGTAATAAAAATAAACATTTTGAAAACTTAATTAAATCTCAAATTGATATTTTTATTTTATTTTATTTTTTGTAAATTTTTTACATGTTTAATATTATTTTTTGTTGATTTTCTGTTAATTTTTTTTTATATTTATTATATTTTAATTTTTAATAACATTTAAATATAGTTATTTTATTATTTTTTAACTTTTATTGATAAATGATAAATAAATTATTATCTTTTAAACAACTTTACAATACTTACCGGTATTCTTATCTTTTAAATAAGATATAATTATATTAATTATGATTATGTCAGATTTCAATTAATATTACAATTAATTATGAATTTTTATAGATTTTTATGTATATTAATCATTCTTAACCAGTATCTTAAGGATACAAATTAATATTATATTAAAGAAGGAAAACACACATCCATATTAAATGCAATTAATTGCCTATATAATGAATAATAGTGAGACTTCTTAATATGGATGAATGTTTTCATCCTTCTTGTTATTATATATATATATATATATATATATATATATATATATATATATATTTTGTTTATTAAAAAAATCTAACTAAGTCTGTAAACTAATTTTCTCTTTAGTATAAAGAAAAAAAAGTAAAAAAAAGTAAAAAAAGTAAAAAACAAAATAAATAGAGAAATGAAAAATAATTAGATAGAGAAAGAATAAATTTATTTTAACTATTATTATTTTAATTGGTCACCATTATTATAATTATTAAAATAAAAATAGTCCGAATAATCAATTAGGGTACTGATAATCATAATCAATTTAAGAAGATAAGTGTAATTTTTTCTATAAATGATTTTCTTTTTTGGTAAACCTCATAATTGATATGATGACCAATAAACTGTTAAAATAGAGTTGATTATTAAATCGAAGGTGAAAGGGTGGAATTAGCTATAGTTATTGGCCTTTTTCTTCCAGGATTGGTGTAGTTAGAAGTTATGAGGTGCAGTAAGAAAAAGTCTAATTATAAGTTGGAACTATTGGTCTCATAACAAGAGCACAATTCTCGTAATCCTAGATATTCTGTTTCCATAAGAAGAACTACTTTGGAATAGTATTTTGTTCATTCTCTTCGAATTAATTTAATTTTTAGTATTAGAAATTATAATGAATATTGGTACAGTTAATTAATTAAATTTTTAATATCAGAAATTCGAATTATTAAATTAGTCTTTGAAATTTGAATTATTAGTCTTTTTTTATGACTAATAGTCTTTAAAATTTAATCAACTTCAAATTTTAATATTCAAATATAATTTTAAAATAAGTTATATTATTTTACTCTGCAGAAAATAATATTAACTTTTTTCAAACATTTGAATCAGATTGCTGATTTAACTTAAACGCTTTCAATCTATAATCTATCATTTAAATTTTAATTAGGCATTAAATTGCAAGAAAACTGAAGACTTAAAATTAAAATTTAAAATTGTTGAAAAATATTTTTTCGTTATCATCGTTTAAACCATAATTTCTGTTACATTTATTTTAATTTTAAATGTTGATATAATTCGAATCATAAAAAAAAAAATATAAATGAACTAAATTTTTAATAATTTGAAATAAAAAGTATATTTAAATATTCAAATATATCTTTAAATTCAAGATAAAATATATATATTTGAGTATGATTCAAAATATAAGCCGTTAAAATTTGAATAAACTTATTTCAAAATTCGAAATAAAAGACATATTTAAATAAGTTTTTTTTTTTAAATTTTTTATTGATAAACTAAATTTCACTCTGACAAATTATAAACACAGATTAAAAAAGTATTTAGTTAATTTATAGATAAATCATGAGAAAATTATTTTATGTAGCTAAAAATAAATATTAATTTCTATATATACTATTTATTAAAATTTTCACATTAATTAAAAATAAGATTAAATTATATTATATAAGTGAGATAAATCTTATAATCATGAAAATCTATTTTAACCGAGATTTAAGTTAAATTTATAAGATCAAGTTAGAGTTAAATTTACTACTATTATATAACATATTAATCAAATTATATTATATAAAGAAATATAAATTTAATTATTGTAGCATATTTTGTAAAATTAAAATAAATTTAAAATTAGTTTGTAAATAAAAATTAAATATAATTTTAGTTCTAAAACTTTAACTTGAAATTAAAATATGTTTGTAGATTTTAAAAAGAAATAATCATAATATTTTTAACCTATTTACGATATAACAGGTTAAATAATATTTTAAATTGATATTTGAGTTGTTTATAATATTTGATATATTCTAACTCAAATATTATATATCTGAAACACAATTTAACATGTTAAAAGAAATTCACACCATTAAATTAAAAACAAATTATATTTATTTGTTTTTAAAATTTAAAAAGTAAAATATACCAAAATTTTGACAAATTTCATTATTACATCAATCAAACTTGATGTCTAAAATCATATCCAATCATTAAAATAATATAAGAAAATGAATCAATATCTATCTTAACATTGTTGAATAGGTGATTGAAGTGCTACAAATTTGACTAATATTCTAATAGGAAGCATCGCTCTCATCTTCTTCAGTCAAGCAAATGGCCCAAGAACGTGGCTTCATGGCGTGTGTGGACACTTTCTTCACAAACAGAGGTTGCCCTTTTGGTTTTGAAAGATGAGCATGGCTCTGAGATGGAACAATGACCATGTGCTTTTTATGTTCTGTCTTCTTCTTCTTCTCTTCTTCTGCAGTTTGCAAAGGAAGCACCACCGTCGTTGGCTTCCCAGAAGCAGGTTCCACAGCTGCAGCAGAAAACTGTGGACGAGGGTAGAACAAATCCGTTGGAAAAAAGTTGTACTGTTGGAATCCTGCCATGGATGTTTTTGATGTCTTCGATGATCACAGAAACGAGGATGAACGAAGGAGAAAGAAAACTGTTCTTCACAAAACTGAGAACTGAGAAGAGAGAGTCAAAAGCATTGGTTCATGTGAATGTTGTATTTGGATATATATAGAAAAGGGTTGAAGGGTGGTAGGGTTTATAGATTGTTATCTTTTTAATAGATTACACTTACAGATATCAAATTTCTTTTCATGATATTAGATTTTGGATTGTGTAATATCTTTTTAGTGAAACCTGTTTAATCTTTTTTTTTTCCTCTTTTTTATAGTTTTGAATATTTCATTTTTGGTTTATAAAATCAAATTAGTCTTCTGTGACGTGATGATTTGTATTCTGTAAACATTTATGCAAAATCAATTTAGTTTTAAGATATGAAGTCCTCACTATCTTAATTTATTTTTATAAAGATTTGAAATTAAAGTTAATTAATTTAAAATAATTTAAGAGTGTGCAGTTTTTAGTATTTTAGTATTTTTTTTTATTTTGTTTAATGCTTTCTAGAAAGAAATATCTATCTATCTATATATAAATATCTATATATTATAAAATTTTATCTTATGCAATTTACTTTATCTATATATCATTAGTGAAGAGGATAATTTCTTTTGATGTATTTCATTTTGTTGATTTTACTCCTTAAATAATAATCTTCTTAAATCTTTTTTTCTATCTTTTAAGTAACTATTTATTTTAAAAAAATTTAATTAAAATAATCTTATCATTTTTTTAAGTGACTATTTATTTAAATTAAAATATTTTTTAAAATTAAATCAATTCTTTAGAATAAAAAAAAATATACATATGCGGATAACATGTATATATTATATTAGAAAATAAAATAATTACTATATATTATATTGATGTTATGTTGTAAAAATAATTTGATATTTGTGATTAAATAATTCAGACACAATTATGGTTGCTAATTGTAACTGAATAATTCGTAAAAAGTGATTAAACATGGTATTAATAACCAAAAGACTATTTAAGCAAATTAAATTAAATTGAATTATATTATATATATATAAAAAATTAAAGTACAATAATAACTTCTATAAATAAAAAAGATAAATTCAAACTGAACTAAACTACTTAAACTATTTTTTTAGTTCTGCTAATTATATATAATCTTTTTATGTAAAACAGTTTTTGAAAAAAATAAAGCAATTTAATAATTTAATTTACATTCTTATTTACTAGTAGAAAGATATGTACCTCGTATTTGCATATCTAAATTTTTATTACACTAAAATAATAAAATTTCGAGAGAATAAATAATTTAAGAGAAAAAAAATCATGTGGTGGTTATTTGTTAAAGGATAGAATTGTTTAATTAAAAAACATACCAAAATAGTTATGAAAAAATGTATCCTTTATGTAACAGTAGAGAATAAAACTTATACTTTAACAAATGACTAATAAAATTTATCGCTTTATTCTCAACTCAAATTTATATATGAATTCATTTATTAACAATATATCTAATCACCATTTTTTTATATACAAGTATAAGTTTATTGCATTATTATAAGTTGTCATAGCCTATTATATGAAATGAAACATAAACCTAAATATGAAAGATAAACTTTTGAATAATAGCCCATGTTTTGTAAAGTGTATATAGGTTTGATCAGATCTCTCATATTTTATATTATTTTAATAAATTTATATTACTTTAATAAATTTTGTATGTAATAACAAATTATTTATAAATTTTGGAATGTTAAATTTTGGATTACAGGATTATATAAGATATTATCATTATTGATGTAATTATTTATTTATTAAAATAAAAGTTTAATACGAAAACATTTTCATTATATAATACCTAAAACTTATATTTAATTGTACTCATAAAAAAAGAACTTAAAAGAACCGGTGACTCTAAGAACAAGTAGTGAATGATTATAGAAAAAAAGTTTTTTTTTAACTCTCATAATAATTTAAGAAGTGCGTTGAACTATTATTTTAATAATTTAGTTTCTTAAAAAAGAAGTAAAATGTAGTTAAGTGTATTTTCTTAAAAAAAGTGGTTTAATTTAATTTAATTTAATGAACTATTTTTAGTTCAATTTATTTCTTGGGCCCAGTGTATGAGGATCTAAAATTGGCCCAAATATGAAACCATAATATTCGGAAACATGAAATAATGCGTATTTTTGTGTAAGAAAAATAATCAACACTTGTAATTTTCCACTAAATCAATATAATTTATTAAGTTCATTAAAACTCACTCTTAATTATTATTTAACATACAATTATCTTTTATCGCATTTAATTAGGAGTATAATAGTTTAGTTAAGTTTTAGTCTTTACAATTAGAAAGTTCTTCGGCCCAAGAACTAAAAGCCCAATAATAAATGATCCCAATTCACACATGAAAATGGAAATATAGATTTGATAAAGATAAACGGAAAATCACTCATGAAAAACTCAATAATAAATTATCCAAATTCACATTTTTATTCTTTAACACTAAGTAAGTCATAATGGGTAATTTTGGAACTCATCTTGATCAAAACAAAAGACACTGACATTTACAAATTGCATATGCTTGTATAACAGCTTCTTAATTTTGACTTCAATTAAAACCTAAAATTTTGAATAAAAAGGGAAAGTTAGGATTAAATTCTCCAAGAGAAAGACAAATATTACATAAAAGTTCAATAAAAGTTCAATAATAAGGATCATAAATCGACATTTGTTCTCATTAAATCCTATTTATTGTAACACAAATATCTTTAAATTAAAATGTAAATAATGGATTTCAAAATTTAGATCTCAATACCCAATCTTTTACGAAATTGAAAAGACCCTACTAGTGTGAATTGCGTACATTGTTTTTCTAGATGAAACATTCAATCATACAAAATATAGACATGATTTAAAAATTAAATTATTAAACTATAATAATAATTTGACAATTTTATTTTTTCCAATTTTGTCATTTTATTTTACTGTAACAACATTCATGTAATATAGAATCATGAGTTTTAAATTCTAAATTTGTTTGCTTATTGTGTATAAATACTTCAATTATAACTAAAAGTATAATCTCAACCTCGATTATAATGAGAGAAAAAATCTCATGGCAAATTTATTTACAAAAGAAAACTTAAACCAACATTTTTATTTAATAAAACTTTTTCAAATTCTATATATCATTTATATCTTTAAGCTCCAATGAGAATAAATAACACATCATTCAACATAATAACACTAATTGATAATTGAAGTCACAATTTTATTTTAAGATCTAGCATACATCATCACCATCGTCATCATATAAAAGTCAATAACACCAATGAAATTACCTTTTAGATCTCTAGAGTTTCAGCGAAAGATCCAATGCATCACCATTAACAACATTAGCCTGATTGAAATGACCATTGTTGAGGTTGAAATGACCATTGTTGAGGATTGGTTTCTCCAACAATTTGATGAATGGTTTTGTTCCATCAATTGGTGAAACTTCCATTGTAAGATTTTCTTGAGCCAAATGAGTCTCAATGTGGACTATGAGTGCTCGGAGGTTTGGGAGCACATAGTTGCACACTCGACATTTAACTGGATTTTCATTTGGAAAGTTCATATTGTTGTTTGACATGATTTGAAACAAAAATAAACTCAAAACAAACATTACTTGAAACACTCAAATGGAATTTATATCATAAAATATTTACACACATTGAATGTTCACACATTAACAATTAAATTAAATAGATAATATTTATTAAGATTATTTATGACATTAATTTTTATTTTATACATTAAATGTACGCGGTCGAAATATAAAAATGTAACTGACATAATAAATGAATATATTTATTTTATAAGAGTGGAGAAGGTACTTTAAGAGAAACTTCAGGGAAAGATACCACTTTTAATACATCTACATATTTAGTTTTGCTAACTCAAACTAGGGGTGTTTATGAGTTAGTTTAGACCAATTTAGATTTAAAACAAATGACTGGACCAAACTGTTTAAGAATCATTGGTTTAGATAGGGTTTGATTTAGAAATGAAAATTCAGGCTAGCCCGTTCCATTTTGGCTTGCCTATATGTAGTTTGCAAAAGACAGGGTAGGACATACCAACTGGTATAAAAATTGTAGACTAGTTTTGTTGCTATGTTCCATGTAATGGTTAGCCCGCATTGCTATTGTGACACCCATTTACATCTCTATGACACCTTCACAATCCCCTTCCCCTATCATACTTGGAGTCACACTATCCATATCCCTAATTTTTAAGCCACATAGATAATTTTCATCCTTATCCCTTTCTGAAGACCACTCACCAACACCAGTCTCCCCAGATCTTGCAATTCCATCACCAACTAAAGTTGATGTTGATTTAGTAGTCAAAGTTGATAGGACTCTCTATGATCGACCTATGATTGAACCTTATAGTTAAGGAAAACAATTCATTTAAATTTTGATAATTCTTTGTATGTTAATATATACCGATGATCACTTCATTCTCCCATAAATTTGAATGACTTTTCTTTGTATTTAGGTTTTTTCCATCTAGGTTACTTTCCGAACTATCAAAAAGTGTATTAATCAATAAATTCTTGAGTTTTAGACAATATTATGCTTTTATCCAATAAAGAGAAATAGTAAAAACATTTCAATTTAATTTTTTCTTTTGTAAATACATGATTTTGTTAACTTAGATCATATTCTATATTAAATCATATTCTTTCGAATGAAGATTTAGTTGAGAACTGAGCATGAAGATCAAATAAATCAAAATTGCAACACCAAAACACTTCACAAACTATATTTGAGATATTTAAAAATGCCAGACTTGTGGGAGAAGTACTGAAATAAATTGATAATGATGTTTGAAATAGGTTATTGATAATTGAAATTCACCACATATATTATAACAATGTTACCGACAAACTTTATATTTCTATTATTATAATTTGTCAATAATGATTGTACTAACAAATTGTACTAACAAATGTTTATCTATCATATTATCAATTTATATAAACTAGATATAGTGTGTTTTTCCTTAAAGTCACAAAAGATTAGCAAATTAATTTTTCATATTTTATACATAAAATCATTGAATAATATATATACTCAATTATACTATAAAGAAAAAATAAAACATATTTATATCTTATATTTAAAAACTATAATTAATTTATTTATGTGTAAAATTAATTAGTATTAATGTTTTGGCAATAATAGTTGTGTATTGTAAACCAAAAGAAGACCTTAAAAATATGTAATTATGAAAATAATAAATATTATACTTCCCAGATAAGGTAGAAGGTAAATTTCTTTATTGTAACACGATGGTATCCATTAAAGAAATAATTTAATAGTTGAATATTTTATGATAGATTTAATTATATACTATATTTATCATAGGGGTAGCAATGTGGGTCGGTTTGACTCGTTTAGATTGTCCCACAGTTGGCCTACAAAATAGGGGTCGAGTTGGCCCACCCTACTTTAAAAATGCGAGTTGAAAATCATGTCCTATCCCACATAGGTTTTGGCTAGTGTTAGAATTGATGCTCCAATATTTCACAACCAAGAGGGGGGTGAATTGGTATTAACAAATTTTGCCCAGTTTTAGCACTTTTGAAATTGTTTTGATAAAAACCTTTGCTTTTGAATCAATTGAAATAGTATGGTTTGATGCTTAATGTATGAAGCATTTATACTATGACAAGATATAGAGAGAAAGAGATAAAGCACACCGAATTTTTATACTGGTTCGATTCTTAAGAATCTACATCCAGTTCATCTAGCAAACCACAGTTAGAGATATTCACTATATCACAAGAATTTCAAGATTTACAAATACACTTGATAAATCTAAATTATAAGATAAAGGAACACACACGCAAGGCATCCACACACTTGCACAACCACACAACAGCAAGACTATTACACACACTTGCTTTAATAACCAAAAACAGCAAGGCTATCACACACACTTGCTTTAACCAGAAAATAGTAAATCAGAGAGTTTCAAACTATATTTAGAACACAAGAACACAACCTAAAGATTAGATTGAGTACACCTTTTCCAAGTTTGAATTTTCTTCTTCTTGCCAAGCCAAATTTGATGTGTCTTGATGAAATTCTCAAGAAGATCTTCCAAGATAGCTCCAAGAACCTGTTCCACACTTTTCTTTCTTTCTTTTGATTGCACAACCTCTTTTAACAGCAGGTGCATAGTCCATTTTATAAAACCAGTTGCTGTCAGCATGAGCCTAATCAACTACATTAGTTGGCTAGTCGACTATCGGGGCAACAAATTAACAGATTCAAGATTTTATACACATGTCATGTTAACCATCGTCATGCTATGTCATGTTAACCATTGTCATGCTATTATGGACATCATCAAAAACATTTCAAATACATTTAATCAATTTAGCTAGTGGGCCTGCGAGACGATTCACTTTTTTGTTTATATTTTGTATGAATATGCATTTTAGGGTTGTCAAATTGGGGATAATGACGACAAAAGGTCTAATTTTCTATAATCTTATGCTCTGCGACTTTGGTGGATTGATTGGAAGTCTGGATAATCTTGGGCAGGTGATCCTTCACTGTTCACCAATTCCTACTTCCCAGGTTCCTATATTTTTCCACCCCATAATCGAAAACCTCGAGAATCTGATAAGTCCAATATGAGGTAATTTTGAGATGAATTTGACACTCTCTTGTTTTAATTTTAATGAATTTCTATATAAATCATCCCAATTTAGTCTATTTTGCAGTTTCAAATACCAACATAGAGTCAAAGTGGAAAAAAATAAAGAAAATGGATGAATTTCAAGCAATTTTGGGCAAAACTGACATTAGTGCTTTTGAGCGGTAGAGTTGAGGCTTGAACCTCAAACATTAGTAAACCCATTGTAAAAGGAAACCTCAAACATTGAACCTAAGGCTAAGCCATGAAGACTCCTTCTTTAGAAAGTTATCTCAGGAGCTGCAACACCAAAGCATAAGGCTTGAGCCACAAAGGAAACCCACCTATGGAAGAAACCACTACAATTGGAGCCACATGTGCGCTGCTGAGCATTTCCCTGGACAATTTATAAAAGAAGAGTTGCACCCTAGTTTAGACAAATTTTTGTGAGGGTTCTTTGAAATACTCTTAGACAGTTTCTATAGACACTTTCCCCTATACTTAGTAAACATTATTTGAGGGTAAAAGAAGGGATGACTCTTCCATGTGTTGTATTGTTCTCATCTAGTATGAGGAGCTAAATCTCTTTAAATGTTGAAGCAAATATATAAGCCCTTTGAAACTTTCTTGTATTAGTATTATTTTATTTATTAAAGTATGTTTTCATTACATGCTTGTGAATTAGTTTATGCTTGTTGATCACTCATCTTATTTCCCTAACTTGGGATTGAGTGGGAACTGGTTCCAAGTTGTGGTCCAACTAATTCTCCTCCTGCTTTTTTATGTTAGGAATAAATCTAAGGCTCTAGTTGGATTCTTGATCTTAATGCAGTTGATTCATTCAAGCAGTCACTAAGAAATCATACTGAAGTTTGATGATCTTAGGTTCTAGGTGCTAGGAATGGACCTAGAGTTACATTTAAAGAGAACTCCCAAGACATGAATGATTATATCTATATAAATATTGTCTAAATCGATACAAGAGAGGGATAAAGTGGTGAAATCCAACTTCAACACATATTTTTACTTTTGAAATCAACCCTTACTCAAATTTGTTTTTAATCCAATTTTATTACTTTAGATCAATACTAATTTTCACATTAATTTTGTTTTCATATTTTCTATGCAATTCAACCACTGTTTTATTCAACTCAAACTAATTATACCTTGTGTTTTCTACCAAATTCTTGTGCATATGACATTTGTTGTACTATAAACTTATTGGAAAATTTGATTATATTGGAACGTCAACAGAATCACCCTCTGCCTCCATTTGGGTGCATCTCAATGTTCAATTTCCACACCTCTCTCTCTAGGTTCTTCGTGTTCTTATTATGGGCAATGTAGGATGTTTTTGTGGCTTCCGATGAGGCAATATGCACATATGAGCAAAGATGAATTTGACGTTAGCGGCGATAGCAACGACCTGCTCGTATGGCATCACAATCTCGAGAAGCACTCCTGCAACGAGTTCTCCTTCGTTGTCGTGCAGGTCAACAAAGTGATAGAGGTATTGCTTTCGACAAGAACATTGTTTTCACAAACATTAATTTGTTTTCTTTAAAAGTATAATTTTAAAACATTATACATATCAATCTACTCAAATACCGAGACAGTGATTCAATTGAAAACTAGTCACTAAAATAACAACAATAAACAATAGAATCAAAAAATAGATAAATAAAAAAAACTTATGAAAGACTAAAATGTTAAAATATTTGCTAACAATAACAAGAAACAAAATGTAAAACTTCACCGGGACCAAAAGTTTAAAAATTACGCTTGTCAGTGTAACACATTGATGTGTTTCCTCATGGAACACTTTTTTTCTTAACCATGTCAGTAAACATTGGCGACAGAACAAAAATACAAATTTTATAGAAAGTAAAAAGCAGAAATTTCTCGATCATATAAAATTCCTGAATTTAGTAGGATCAAAATGTTATTTAAGTTTTAAAAAAATCTAGTGTTATCTATCACTTCACTTAAGTTTGTAATGTGTGGTTCAATGCGTCTTTTCAAAAAACTTCATTCTGAAGATTTAAACTAATAAGATCTGAACCAAACTTTCATTAGAAATTAATATTACTTTGACTCAAAATCTTAAAATAATAAATTTTCAACATTTATAACATTTGAAAATGCAGAATAATTAGTGACATGGAATTCCTAAAGTAACGCAAACAAGAACTGGTAGCTTTCTCTGTCATTGGTTTGGCCATAACCTTTTTGAAAACAATAAACAAAGTTTTTTTTTTTGTTTCGTTTCGACGAAGTTGAAATCAGCTCAGAGAATAGTATTACCTGGTCATGGATTCATAATTATTATATAGCACGAAAGTTTCAACCAAATCCAGAAATTATTTTATTCTGCGGGGACAAAAATCTACAAATATACCAAAAAATATTCTAAAAAATACAAGGCAAAACAATAATAAGGAACCAGACTCTTGGAATCTTGTGCCGAGGACAAGTAACCGTATGAACAGAGATATCATTTACCGTTTTCAATTGAACTTGTCTCATATGTTTGTTGCTATTCATAACGCAGTCTGAACATTCATCCTCAACACGCGACACCAAAGTGAAGTTTTAAACTTTTTACATCCTTAAAAACATGACACACAATTCACACAACATGTGTTTCAAATACCACAGTATGCCTTGATCCGAGAATCAGATTTTAAGGCTTCTTGGGTGAGAAAGAAACGTAGGTATCCATAGTGGTCAAGTGGTTTATATCGTAGAGGATGTTCCTCATCAACTAGCTTCTCTTCTGGTTCCATTATCTTACCAGCATATGAAAGTAGTCCCATTGAGTATCTCTCTTTCTTTGACTTCACTATAACTCTGTGTTCACATGCTCCTATTCTTCCATTACTCCATACCTGTGCCATCAAGTTTTAATAATTTAATAGCCAAATATACTAAAGAAAGAGAGTGTACAGTATACAAAATTTTATTTACATAATTATTAGCCTAATTATTAGGTGAGCTATATTCATCTCATTGGGACTAGAAATTAATAGATAGTCCGTTAGCAGTCCGATTGTAGGTGAAATAGAATGTCCAAAAAATCTCGTTAGGATAGGTTTTAACCTGACTCTGATACCATGTTAAAAGTATGTTTTAAGCCTAACTCGACCTCACAAATCTAGTCAATGTGGATATTTCAACGGTCTACTACTCTTTTATTGTTTACAAGTTAGGTTTAAGAGTATATATGTAAAATTAAATATTTGTAAGCAAGAAATGGATATAGATATGTTTTAGAAAGAGAAGATTGAAAAAAAGTGACTCACCATCAATGCATCACCACCCATTACCAAGAACAAGGAAGGTGAAACACCCACTTCAAACCATTCCCCATTCTTCAATTTCACTCCCAATCCTTCTACCTTCTGATTGAGTATAGTTAGAAGAGCAGTGTCAGAATGAGGAGCCACTCCCAAATTGCTCTCACCCTCTTCAGGTATTCTGTATTTGTATCCTCGAAGAACATATTCAGTTGATTCAAGTAAACATTCAAGTTTCTTCCTCTCCACTCCATAGCTCTCAAACATCATTCTCTTCACAATATGATCCAGTTTCACAACTTGCTTCGCATACGAATGCACACTTTCACTACTCAGAAAACCAAAATCCAAACGGTTAATATATATATCATGCATGCCAAGAAATTGTAAACTTTTTTAATATACTGGTTATCCGTTTCTTTTTCACTTATACTTGTTTAGTTTTTTCCGGATTGCACAATTGTCCTGTAACAGAGGTCAAGTAAATCAGATCATAATTGATGAGTGTTACACCTTTAAATAAAAAGTTGTACCTTAATTAATGTTTATAATTTTTGGTAAACACTCTATGCTAACAAGTTTTTCATGAAATATAAAGATAGTTACCAGAAATTATGATTTCCTTGTGGCCACATAACATGTGTGAATTTCTGGCAATCCTGAAAGCTGAGTGGATTCACGATACCTGCGGATTCATATAAAGGAATCTGAGGTCGCTGCCCAGAGTAGCTGAAAATAGGTTTTTCAGTGGTTTTCCTTCGTTTTGTTTCCGTTGAGAGGTCAAAAAAATTCTTCATTTCTGAGTAAACAGAGTCATATGTTTCAAAAGTGATGTTATCGTAGAGTGCCAAGAAAGCACCATGATCCTCAAGTGCACTACGCACTACTTCACAAGTTGAAAGCCATGGATGTGTTCCAGGTTTCAGATTTTGGTTAGTGAAGTCTACAAGTGGTAGCTCACACTGTGTTTCGGATCCCATCACCCTTTGGACTTTAAGCTCCCAATACCTATAGATTTTGTGTAAGATGTTACATATAATCCAGTTATCACCATTCATTTATAGAAGAATTTCATTTGGACTGTAAATAAGCTATTATGAAATGTTTTACCAAACACTTTTTATTGAAAAAAATAATTTATAAGTTGATCAAATAAGGAAGTAACTAACTTATAAGTTTTACAAAACATATTCTATAATTAATTTTTTGTTTCAAGACTTGGTTGATCCTTTGAGGTTTTAATATGAAAGATATAGTTTCTTCTAGAATAGGTTGTTAAGATTATTTCTTTTAGTATAAAAAGAAGCTTGATATTATATATACATTTTAAAAAAAAAGTTTATGGCACAAAAAAAGTACATAAACATTATATATATATATATATATATATACAGAGAGAGAGAGAAATAAAAATTATAAATTTATAGATTATATGACGTGATAAGAAGAGAGAAATTAAAAAAAGAGTATGTAATACCGGTGAAAGAAAAGGTAAATGTGTATCATTACTCTTATCTTTTAGTTTAGTTGTGTGATTCCTAAGGATTTGATTTTGAAGATTTGCATGAATTTGAAAGAGATAATTTGCAGGGATAGTAGAGAAGATGAGAGATTTGTGCATAGAAAAGATGTGGGTGGATTTAGTGTAGTGTGTGATTTACGTAAAAATCCTTGCTTTTATTTACGTAAAAATCACTTATATGAAAAGCTTGGATCGATTCTTTGGATGATAGGAAGCATAAAATTGATTATAGAAAGTGATGAAATTGGATAGATTGTATATGTATGAGATCAATTATGATTGATGCATCTACATGATACATTTTGGAATTATTTTATAATAACTAATAATAAAAATTAATTATTATTATTATTATAATTAAAATGTTGATAATAATATTCAAATTATTATTTAAGAAAATATAATTAAAATTTGTTTCTACAATTTTAATTTCATTTTTTCAATTTTAACTTTTTTTTTCTAATTATAAATAACAACTTTAATTCAATTTTAATATAATTTCTACAATTAACATTTAAATTTATATCATATTTATCCTTAAAGATAAAATAGTAATCATTTAATTTTATCTATTAAAATATTTTTTTTAATCTATCATACCAATCATATCATACAAAAACTTTCATCACAAATCAATTCAAATCAGACTATGTGTCCATTCAAACAAACAACACCACAATTATTTCTTTATCTCTTTAAATTAATCGACTTACTCTTTCTCAAATCCTCTCCCGATCTAAACACACCATTAAGGTTGTTGTGCCTAATAACTAGACCTAGAAGTCAAAAAGAGGTGCCTAAGGTTGGGTTCTCATGCCTAATACCACCTTCTTCCTTTGTAATTTTGTTCACTTCATAAAAAAATATGTTATATGAGGACTAAATATAGGACAGGTCGACCAAATTAGGATAAACTATTTCTTTTTATCCTTATTTTTTTTATTCATCGGCTTAAAAAAATGTTGGATTTTTGGGATTTTAATAACATTTTCTATAATTTGAAAAAAATAGCTAAAATTGTTTAAATATTAAAAAAAAAAGATAATTTTCTTTTTCATAACATATCGATATGTTCTAACAAAAAAATTATAAGATGCAAATTTTAAATATAAGATTTTGGTTTATCACCGAGATGTTCTTAGCCAATGATTAATTAGTTATGTAAGAAATACACCAGAGTTTCTCATGTGTGGTGGTGCACATTATCCAGCTTTTAAAAGTAGATAATAATTGATAAAAAATTTCCTAATTAAATTCAAACGAGTATTGGCAGCTTTCATTGTCATAGTCTTTTATAAAAACAAGAAATTAAGCTTTTTTTTATGGTTATTTTACAAAGTTGACAATTGATCAGCTCATCAGAGAATATTTCAGTATTTATCAGGAAAGTTTAAATCTAATAAATAAATTATTTTAATGTGTGGGGACAAAATCTACATATATGCCAAAAATATTGTAAAATTATGGAACAAAAGAATACAATTAATGAGACAAGAGTATAGATTGGGCATTTTATTTATCATAAATATATCCCTCACAATCAACATAGATATCAATTACCCTTTTCAATTTGTCTCAATGTTTGATGTTAACATGTACATTCATTTATTTTCTTGCTAAACCATAATGATATGCTATAGTTTCTTTCCTTTTTTTCTTGCCTAGTTTGGTCGATATTAAATAATATATAGAGAGAGAATAACTCAATAAGTAAATATTCCATGGTTTTTTAGTTTGATTGTAGTAGCTAATTACAAGGTTTTCATTGATCTTTATAGACTTTTATTGTATTGAGAGGTAAAATAATTTTTTATATACCGTTCATACAAAAACAATAACAAAGTATTAAGAAGTACAAATTATGTCTTATCCAATTTTTGAATTTTTTGGATGGATACTTTTTTATCTTGTCGGGTATGTCTTCATGTCCTATTATTGGATGAGACATTTTGGAAGTTACCTACAAAAAAAAGATTTCAATGATCAAGTCAGCGAGAGTTCTCACAAGTCATATCTTAGTTTTAGTATTTAATGAATTACGTATATTTAATTGTTGGGGTTGATCTGTATTTATAGAATTATTAATCATGATATACCTGGCTTTTTGGGCTGGGCCTTTGTTTGTCTCATTGGGCCACTCTTTGGGCTTGTATGGGCTTGGTCTAGGTCCAAATGTTAGGCTTATGCCTTGATACTAGAAATTCAACTGTTATCTCCTAAGTTTGGAGTAGACGGCTTTTATTCGCATGTAAGTTTAAAGTAGGCGACTTTTGTTGCTATGTACATATTGTCTTTCTATATAGTTGACAAATGATTTATTCAAAGTAGGACTATAAGTTTACGACTAATACCAAATATTTGTTTATGTCGGTCGTATCCGCCTAATATAGTACATATACTAATATATTTTTTCCACTAATGCCTCTTTGTAAAGATTTTGATACTAAATTAGACATACAAGTTATGACTACAATGGAATTGATCTATGTACGGTACTTTCTTATCTTAATATTATTATTTAGGAAGGTAAATTTATAAGTTTTAATAATTTGAGTTAAAATATTATTATATATTTAAATTTTTTAAATATAGGTGAATGTAAATTTTATCTTAACCAAATTGATTTAGAAATACTCCATAAACTTAAAATTTTACTAGAGATGTTAAAATGAGTTTCAATCGGTGAGCCAATCCAGCTCACTACGGAGTCAGATTGGATTGAAAAAAATTTAATTTTTTTAAAAGTGGGTTAAACTCAACCCGGCTCACTTAACCTACGGGTTAAAAGGGTTCAATTCGGGTTGAAGGTGGGTTGACCCACTTAACCCACCAACATTTTTTTTACAATTTCCTTTTAACTTCTTTTAATAATTATTTACTACTCCTAATTATATATGTTCACAATTCATATTTTTAAATACTAGAATGTTGCTCAATAATATTTGAATATACGTTGATACTTTAATCTTTAACTATTATCTTCATAGAAAATTATTCAGCAACCGTCTTATAAACAATTTTTTCTAAATTAGCATGACTCAAATGTGTAATATTAACTATCATTGCTTCTTGATTTTACCGTGATTATCATTTCATGGATTGCTTAAAAAAATATTTAAATATTTAAATACTTAAAAATAAATAAATAAATATTTTTTTTATGTGGGTTGGTGAGTTAATCTACTTAATTCACCAACTCGTGATGGGTTAAACCAGGTTACAAAATTTCTATCTCACCATAAAATAAACTGAATTAAATTCACTCATTTTCAACTCTCGTAAAACTGAGTCCTCTCACTCTAACATGTCTAAATTTCACTTACGGTGAACGTACACCAACCAAAAATAAAATGAAATTGTATAATACATTAATGAGTGCAATCAAGTTTTATGAAATTATTTATGAATCACTTTTCTTTCAAACATTCCGATTTTCGCTTTTCACCCTCTTCAAATATTGGATATTTTCTTAACACGAGTACCGATTCTCTGATGTTATATTAAAAGTTTTGGAAATTTTTATACTATAACTCTTTAATTGAGCATATATTTAGGGATTTATTACTAAATCATTCTAAATCAATTTAACTCTAAACACATTCTAAACATTCATTGCTTTTATTATTTTAATTTTCACCTTTTAAAATACTTTTTTAAATAAAAAATATATGTCTATTCAACCATATATCCTCTGTGTTTGATATTTAATTATTCAGACCTACAAATAAAATAAAATAAAATCTGTGAATAATTAAAGTTAGTGTTATGATGACCTTGAGGACCATTAATAATTATATGTATATAAGATATTGACAAGATTTGTTGTGTTTGATATGGAAAGGATGAAGAAAAGTTTGTATTTTGTGATTGAACTTATTTGTAGTGTTGCCTTTAATCATATTTTTAAACAAAAAGAAAATGGGTCCTTAACACGTAACGTTCAAATTATTTGGATGGCAACTTCGTTACACAATCACTGATAAATATTCCTGAACCACTAAATATTGTTACAAATTAAGATGATTATCGATTAATTCATTTATTTATTTCACTTTACAATAATTCGAAATAAAAAAATAAATCTCCAATAAATGTGTAACGTCATGTGTTATTATTCTACGAGGTAACCGAATATATTTATCTGCTTTAGTTTAATTCAACAATTCTAACTTTAATTTGGATATAAGATCTTAATCCTTATCAATGAAATTTAAATTAATACTAAAGTCTTCCCAAAACTTAAAAATGAGTTTAGTAACGGTTTAACATCGTCATTTTCAAGCTGTCATTAAAAATTTATATTAAACAAAATAGTCAATAAAAACAACCTTAAAATAAACCAAATATATTTCAAAACTATACAAAGTGCAGTATATTTTCACAATGTAAACTAAACTTAAAAAAATATTAAAGATAGATAGAGAGTACAAGAGACCTTGTAGAATGAAGATAATCCAATAATAACATTAGGCAACACAAATAAAATCAAGACATGTTAGTGACATTACAATCAATGGAGCTTTCGAGGGATAACCAATGACGAAGTAATTAGGGGTGGCAATGCGGGCCGGCCCGCCCCGTTTAGGCCCGCCCCGCATAAGGCCCGCATATCGCGGGCCGGCCCGTCCCGTCCCGCACATTTTATGCGGGCTGCATACTCTGGCCCGCCACGCATACACGTTGGCCCGCGGGCCCGCGGGCCGGCCCGCTTTTTTTTTTTAATTTTTTAATTTATTTATTTTTTTTATGATAAAACTTTCAATGTTTAAAAATTGGGAAATTTTAAGAAGTTCACAAAATTAAGTAAAGACTTTGGGGAATTAGATGATAAATTGATAATTCAACATTTTCATCATATTCATACTATGACATACACAATGTATTCTTTAAATTTTAGCACATTAAAAATTACATAATACTTGTCTTTTCCAATTATACAAGAATTTGAAATATTAATGCAAGAGTCCATAAAAGAAGTAATTAATATACACAAGTACAAGTTTTTTTTTTTTTTTAAATTTTATGCGGGCTTGCGGGCCGCGGGCCGAGCCCGCGCGGGCCTGTGGGCTCAATATCCTGGCCCGCCCCACGTTTTTTTTGCGGGCCTGCGGGCCGGGCCCGCGGGCCAGGCCCTAATTGCCATCCCTAGAAGTAATGAATCATGATACAATTGTAGTGAATACCCACAACAATGGTGGCACAAGTCTATATTATCGATGCAAGGACATATGATAAACAAGGAGGAAAGTGGAAGGAAATAAGAGAGAAAAATGAATGAAATATGAAAATAATTCGTATGATGATGATTCTTTTCAAATTATTGCCGTAGAGTGATAATGTGACTTTGTTGTAAAGTGGAATGGACGAGAAGAAGAGGTTGTGTTTGAATTGTTTATATTGTTTGACACGTTTTTGTTTTAATGTTAAGTCAAATACTATTGTGAAACGCGCTTGAAATGTCAAATAAACTTAATAAAATTTGATTAAAAAGACTAAATCCATGTGTTTCGAAAGATGAATGACTAAATTGGTTCAAAGTTTCGGAATGGACTAATTTCAAAATTTACTGAAAGTTAAAGGACCAAAAACATATTTAACCCTTAAATATATCTAAACTTAAGGAAAAATGTTAGCAAAAAAAAAATAATGATAAATTTTACTTGAATTAATTGTGAAACGTGGTGATTCTGTGGCCTCCTCTGAATTTAATTTGATATTAAAAGTATGTGTTTTCAAGATTAGTTAGTGTTAGGTTTTTCGAGGAAGAGGTTTACTGAGGGATACAATAGCAATGAGATCTGAGTTCAACCACATAAGGCATTGACACCATATAAACACCAAACCTTAAGACAATAAGTTTATGGGTTTTCGTCCTTATATGGTGTTCTACTTTCCTCTTTTATACCCAATGTGAGACTTAAACTCACACTTAGATTCCCAACAGTTAGTTTAAGAATTCAAATTAATCTAACTAATGTAGAAAATCTAATATTCGAGTTAAAACTAATGAATTATACAAAATTCTCATTAAAAATCTCACATAGAAATAAGAAAATTTTAACTTATATATATAAAGATAATAATGTGGGATGGGTCATGAGGGGATGGTTTGCTAGTCCGCCTTAGGCCTACCCCGTATAACTTGACGTCCCTTACAAGCCCATGACAAAGTAGGATGGACTTGTCCACATAGTATAAAACAAAAAAATTCACTATATTTTAATCTCTAAATCTTTTATTTTCTTATCTCGTTATTCATTCACTTCATGTTTGAATCTCTAAGCCATCTCTCTTGCATTTAGCATTGGTTAATTACTATATTTTTTTAACTTAGACAATAGTTTATTTTTATATTTTTTTACCCAAGAAAGGTTTAACTTTGACATATATTTTGTGTAATGTTAATTTTATGTTTACTTAGCTTATTTAAATTTATATTGTCAATAGCAGATTCATGAAATGTAACAAAGATGCAAAACATTAAAATAAGATTATTGTTAAAACATTTATATGTGTGTTTTTAAGATTTTGCTAATGCAATTGGCCCGCAAGTTTGTTGGTCAATCATTATATGACATATAATGACGAAACTAGCTTGCAATACTCCATAGCCGATCTTGATCATAAGTCTTGGAGGGATCAAAATAATATATTCAAAGTTTAGATATGTTCCAAAGATGTAATATGAAACCCTCTGCCATGTAATTATTTTAATCTTAAAAAAATGGATCACGATCCCTCTCTAATCCAACAATTGGATCATTAGTATCATCCTTCAAAATAGGTGAAGAATTCAAAATATGAAAAGAAGAAGTAAATTTGTCTTGTTTTTATCTTCATTGATATCTTCCTTTTTATTATTTTTAAAAATTGAATCTATTCTTTTGTTCTTTATCCATATACTTTTTTTTTTTAAGTTTAAAATTTGTAATTTTTTTTATCAAAATCTAATAAGAAATGAAGAGACTTAATTATTAAAAAAAAATTATGATAATCAAGTCACAATTAACATAGTCATGAAAAAATATATAAGACATGACTTTTCCTTTTATATTCATAAAAAGTTAAATCTACACAAAAATTATTAAATTAATATTTCACTATCAAGTGAGACAAATAGAGAGTTATTCCTTCTATCTTCAATAATTGAATAGAATATACAAGAATAGAAATAATGAATTTGTGTCTAAATTCATATTTTTCTTCAAAAACAAAAGAAAACATGTCATAGTAGAATACGTGAGAAACTCATAGATAATAAAAGAGAATATAGAAAAAATATCTTAATAATTTGTTTATTATTTATTATATTTAATTTTATGTTTTATTATTTATTAACATTAGATGTTATCTATAATTATGTATAAAGATGATTCTATCTTATGTCCACAATTACTTCTTCTTGATTTACCATTTATAATATAATTATTTATTTATTTTTAAACACTAAAAGTTATTTTTACTTGTTTTCTATAAAACTATTCTAACAACTATTTATATTCATTAAGAGTTGTTTTCTTTTCTTTCCTTCCTTTATTCCATCCTGTTTTTAATAAATGTAAATTTACTCTGTATATCAATATAGTAATATTATAATATTATTATTTTCTAATATAATATCATATATATATTTAAAAAATATATAACAATAAATAAATATATATATATATATATTTATGCTAATATTTTATAAAAGAAATAAAATTTTACTTAATTTAGTTATTAATATAATACATATTATATATAATTTAAAAAAAATTAAAAATTTAAAGGGGGCCATGAACCCCTAGAGGAACACTAAGTTAGTTCCACTGACAATAATAATCCGAGGTGGGCCACTTAAGTCCGTCTTTTTGCAAGCAAAATGCAGACTGAGCTAAAACATGACCCGTAAGATTTATATAAACGATAATCCTTAATTTTTTAAAAGTCAATTTGTAATAATAAGTTAGACTTTAATAATTTATAAGAAAAAACATCTGAAAACTATGTGTTTCGGTGTTGATCCTTGTCATCAATCAATTTTAAATTAATATTTTTATCTCAATTTTGTTTTATGTATATTTGATATGAAAATCTCTTTAGAATAGACTAATTCTTCGATTGTTAAAGGTTTAGGTTCATAAATGCTGGTTAATCAAAACCACGAAAATATGTTAACACTATGGTATGAGAGCATATGATTTATAACTATATTTTACAATATCAAACTGATAATTGTAAATATTAAAAGTGATAGTTGTATTAAATTGATTGGTGCAAAAGTTTTATTACATTTAATATTTATGGAGGTGTCATAAACATTTTTCTATCAGTGTTAATGACCTTATGGGATGAAAATAATTATAATTTTCAGCTATTCTGATGTGTTTTATCTATAGAACAATGACACAACATCCAGTATAATAAAAAAAAGGACAAATTTGGCATGATATATGAAGATGAAGAAGGGGACTTTGTATTTTCTGATTCAACCTATTTGAGGAGTTAATGATTAATGATAATTTTCAAATAAAAATGGCCTTTAAGATGTAAAATATAAAATTATTTTGATGGCAACTTCATCACACAATAACCAACAAATATTCCTGGACCACTCAATAATTTTACAAATTAAGATGGTCACATGATTAATTCATTAGACTTATAATAATTCGTAACAAAAAAATTAAATCTTCAATAAATCTGTAACGTCATGGCTTATTGTATGAGAAAACGAAATATGTTTGTCTTTTATGGAAATAAATTTCTTTTATGAAAAAATCATGCTTAGCGTGTCTCCGTGTAGGATACATATATATAATAAAATTGAAAATTTGAGAAATGAAGTATCTATGCATTAAAAAAAATTTAATTAGTCGGATTGTACCTATTTTTATCTAGATGTGTTAGTTTGGTATCCATTTTTAAAAAGATGTCAATTGAGTCTCAATTTTTAAAAAAATGTCTCAATTAAATCTTTTTCAGCAAAAAATTATTAACACAGTTAATGATATTGATATTTAAAATGACTTACAAAATTAAGTATTGATATTTATATTAAAATTTAGTGGTAAAATACATGAATTAAGTTAATGGCTTTAGTAATTTTTGTCTAGAAGGAACCTAATTAAAACACTTTTTCAAAAGTTGGGACTAAATTGACACATCTTTAAAAGTGGATATCAAACTGACATATTTAAACGAAAGTGGGTACCATCCGACTAATTAAACCCTGAAAAAACTACATTAGTTCAACAAGTAAAACTACAAATTGGTTATAAGATCTTATAATTTACTTTTTTTTTTATCTTTATAATTTATTCCTAAATCTCAAAGCCTTCGGAACCTTTGAAGTATAGTTTTGCAGGAGACCTCAACAATTTTTTCCTTACTTTTTCTCTACAATCAAATTGTTTATAAGTTCTATTAAATGCTATAAGCTTTAGGAAAAATGAAAATATTGAATTTTGTGTAATTGATGGATAGTAAGACGGATAAATAAGATAATAATAAAAAATTATAATGTGATGAGTTATGTTTAGTTATTTTGTAAACTTGTTGATACTTTTTGTTTTGATTTTGTTTGTTGCTTAAAAAAAATGTCATATATGAATATGTAATTTTAGAAACACAATCTTTACTCTATTCAGAACGTTACTATTTCAGAATAGAAACGTAAAATTACTATTCTGGAACATTTGAAATAGGTTTAATGACACGCAAAGTCTTCGTTTTGGTTAAGAAATCTCAATTGGGTCCTCAGCTTCAAAATTGTCCCAATTGAGTTCTTAAGTTTGAAAATATGTATTAAATAAACCATTTCCGTCAGGTACTGTGAAACGGCATTTGATGTTGCTATGATGTAATATTGAACAGTACACGTGTAATTTGTTTATAAATTTCACTGTTGTTGACGTGTATATAGGAAGAGGCAATGCTTATGACTTTGCCCTAACAATTGAAGAAAGAAAAAGTAAAGTAGCTATGTCATTTTCAAATTCGTCTGGATCTTGCACATGTGGGGGGAAGCAATCTAGTGGTGGGTCTGATGGTGGTCGTTCATCTCACGGTGGTGGATCTTCCCATGGCTGTGGCGCAAGGATTTTTGCTATTAAGCCCATGTGCTACTGTGGTCAGACAACTGTATTGAGAACAACAAAAACCCTTAAGAATAGGGGCAAACAATTTTGGGGATGCCCTAAGTTTAAGGTAAGATGCGGGGAAAATTCATTTTTTGTTCAACTTAAGTTTTCTGGCATGAAAAAATGATAACGTGATTGTGGTATTTTGTGGAACAGAGTGGGTCTCAAGATTTGGGTGGTTGCAATTTTTTCCAATGGTTTATTAAACAGGAAATCGAAGAAGAAGTGTGTGTGAAGAAAAACCTAATTGATTAAGATGTGGTGAAAATGGAAGAAAGAGATGTGGTGAAGATGGAAGAAAAAGATGTGGTGAAGATGGAAGAAAGAGATTTTGGAGGGAATAAAGTGCTGAAAGTAGAGAAGATTGAAGAAAAAGATGTGGTAAATATGAGAGAAAGAGATGGTGGATGGATCATAACTAGGAAACTAGATGAGGCTATAGTTCGTTTGCAAAAGTGGATGAAGTTGATGTTAGGGATGATGGTTGTTGTATGCGTTATGAATGTGATAGTTATATCACTGTTATTGTAAAGACCTAACGTGTTGTATGGGGTGGTTGAACTTTTGTGTTATTTAACGTTTTCAAATGAATGAAACAAATTTGGTTCTAAATTATGTGTTATGAGTCATATTTTTTGTATGATAGGAAAACTAAAGTTCGGTTAACTCATAAAATTAGGTGCTTTAACCGTCATCCTGTCAATGCACTAAACTAAAAACGCACCAAAATACATAATCAATCATCCTGTCAATGTTTTGAATCCAACAATTTCACTTAAACATGAAAGTACACAAAAATACATAATCATTCATCCTGTCAACCCTTTGAATCCAACAATTGTACTTAAACATAAAAGTGCACCAAAATACATAATTATTCATCCTGTCAATTCTTTGAATCCAACCATTGTACTTAAACATGAAAGTGCACCAAATACAATACATTAATCAAAGCCCATAAAAGAGATATCATAACAAATGTAGAAAATAAAGGCATCCAAACAAAAGAAATGCCCACAAAATAAAGGTCTAAAGAGACCCATCCAAAAAAAAAGCCACTTCCAGTACACAACTGCATTTGGTGTGAATCAAATAGGACCCCTCCTTGGCTTCAATTTTTCCCTCATTTGTGGTGTGGGTGTAGGTTGTCTTGATGGTGCTGGATGAGGTGATGGTCGTGGATGGGTGGAGGGAGTTGATGCAGTTCGTTGTGGTCCAGATATTGTAGCAGCACAATTGATTGAGCCAGTTTGGGTAGGTGGTCCTAGCTGCGTGGGTTGTCCTGTCTGCTTGGATGGTCCTGCTGCAAATTGTGTTGATTGAGGCTCCTTTGACTGAGTGTTATGGGGGCAGAATGTTCTATTGTGTCCAACACCCCTGCACACAATACATCTTTTCTTGTAACCTCCCTTTCTTAACTGAGTGTCATCCTTCTTAATCTCCCAAGTCTCTAGTCTCCTCTTCTTTTTAGGCCTTCCTGGCATCACTCTTTTTTTTTGGGGAAATACATTTGGATATGGAGTTCTTTCCCATGCTTGTTGACCATTGATGGGGTAGATGATAGAATTGTAAGTTTCTTCATATGTGGTCTTTCTAAACCAGTTAGACATGAAGTCCTCTCCATTTAAGTTGAGAAATTTCATTACAGTAAGTGCGTGACAACAGGGCATGCCACTAATGGCCCACTTTCTGCATGTGCAGTCCCTTTTGTCAATGTTCACAGCAAACTACTCTCCAAGTTGAGAAATATGCCTAACTTCAAATAACTTATCTGCTGACCACCTGATTTGTAATAAGAACATGTTATGTACAAGTAAGGAGGAAAAGAAATAACTTAAAGCACAATGTGGACCAGATATTAAAACTGACCTTGGTATCCAATATCTTGTTAACCATGATTCCTTATCAAGCCTGTTTTTAACTTTTGGGCAGATTGAGCCTTGACGTGATTTGAGCTTTGTTCTGTTGTATGCCCATCTTTTCATTATGTAAACTCTAATGTCTTCCAACATGCTAATGATGGGCTTACTTCTGGTATGAACTATTGCACTATTGAATCCCTCACACATATTGTTCACTAATGTGTCACAATGAGCTCTTGAAGTGAACCTTGACCTTGACCAAAACCTGTTGATTACACTAAATTTTCAAAATCAATTCAGGAAACAAAAAATACAAAGTATATGGAGGATGACGTGCCTTTGTGGAATTGCAATCAAATGTTTGAAAGCATCCAAATTGACCTCCTTAATGTTTCTCATGTGGGCCTCCCAAGCTTGTGGATATGTGGCTCTTGCAGCCTTCCACATGAGTTGATGCAGTATTTTCCCTGGAAATTTTTTTCTGAAGTTGGAGTATAAGTGCCTGACACAAAAGCGCTGGTCCATTCCTGGTAAAAGCTCTTGTATTGCAGGTAACAAACCCTTACATGTCAAAAATTAAAAGCATTAAAAATCATATCATGAAAAAATTGACTAAAATATGAGATAAATAAAATGAAAGTTATAGTGCAATTCACCTTCTGTTGGTCCGAAATAAAGGTGCATGCTGCAGCCACTGTTTCCCCACCTATGTCTTCAATGAGTAGCTCCAAAAACCATGACCAAGAGTCCTTATTCTCGACCTCTACAACGGCATATGCAATAGGTAATATTTGTTCATTACCGTCTCTTCCAATTGCTGTTAATAACTCCCATCCATATTTACCTTTCAGGAAGCACCCATCTAACCCAATGAAAGGCCTACAGCTTGTGAAACTATCCTTGCATGCCTTCAAACATGCATAGAATCTCCTGAAAATTAATTCACCATTTACTTCCTCAACTTTGATCTTCACTGTTGACCCTGGATTGGTTCTCAAGAGCTCGTGTGCATAGTCATAGATTCTCTTGAATTACTCTTTATATGAACCCTCCACATTTTTTGCTGCCATTGCTTTAGCCCTATACGCCATATTCCTAGATATTCCTATATTCCATTTTCTGCTCACTTTCTCATGCATATCAGTAACTTTCATATGTGAATTTTCCCTAACAGTTTTTTCCATGTGCTTACTTAACCATTATGAATTCATCAATTTTAAGTTGAAATCTCTGCTATAGGTATGAACATCAATTATTTTCCTTAGTTGCCATGTGTTTATGGCAGACATGTATGCACAATAAGCATACCATGTGCATTTTCCACCAGCACCCACACATTTCATTGAAACTCTCTTCTTATCATTCTTAACAAATTCCAAATTTTTCCCATTTTGAAGTGAATAAGTGCGCATGGCATCTGTGAACTCCTTCTTCTCAGTAAAAAAAGTTCCTACTTCCCATTTGAAATCATACATTTTTTTTGGCATACAAAACATTGGAAACCTACCATAACTTTCTTTATCAAAGGTATCCTCCTCACTATCTGATGCACTACTTAACTCATCAGAATGCCACTCATTATCAGAAACAGGACTGTCTTCAACACTATCTGAATCACTTTGCTGATGTTTCACATTTTTCCTAGAGGATCGTTGTGGTTTTTTTCTATCTTTTGCCTTTGCACACTCATCATCCTGCTGTGACCCATTTTCAACTTCACATTCAATATCACCAACCCACTCATCTTCCATATCACTGTGAACTACACATTCAATGCTAACATCAATTAGTCCCTCATCACTACAAGTCTCAGATTCAATATCCTCTTCCAGAAGTACATCATCAACATATATATCATCTTCCTCCTCTTCTTCACAAACATCTACATTTTCTTTTCTACCCTCACTATCATCCTCCACCTCATGTTCACCTCCACCCATACCATCCTCCACCTTATGTTCACCTAAACCATTACCAGCTCCCACCTCTTTATCAACTTCACCACCACATTCAAACTGACCATCCTCTTGTATATCTTCTAATCTAGGTTCAGCTTCAATTTGTATATGCTCCCCTTCACCAACACACCCAAACTCGGTACCTTCTTCTATCTCTTCTAAACCAGGTTGAACCCCCTCAATGGCCTCTATTATCTCTGGTTCCGTCATCTTATGTACCACATACAAGTGCACTACACCATTTAGCTTGGCTAAGTTAACCATATGCATAGCACCCTTATCATTTGTTAAAAGTTCTAACCTATCTTCCAGCACTGACCCACCTCCTAAAGAGTACCATAACTCCTTAATATTGACGTGTCCTAACTCTTTCAGTCCACCTACAATCTCAAAATAACTCCACCTGTCCGAGTCACAAAACCACTCTGTAGTTTCCCTTTGAAAGACCAGTTTCCCATTATCATGACATACAAAACTTCCACTGTGGTGGACCACAACTTCAAAGCGATCGTCACACATATCACCCTATATATACATATATACCCACAAATCAATTAAGAAATTACAGTCCCTACCACACACACTGAAATGGGGGACCACAATGAGAAAATATTTAGACACCTACGTGGGAGACAAAAACCATAAAAGAGAACCCCACCACCACACCGAATATGGAAAAACAAACAAACTTTACACACAACCAACACACTTAAACAACATTATCCACCAACCAAATCTTACGCAAAACAAAACAATCACAGAATAAAGTGCACCTCCTACAAATTCTTCTTCGATGAACCACGAACGCCAATGAAAATGACCCACCAACAAGTGAAACCCACGAACGCTACAACAAATGCCCTAATCTTCCACCCTACCCACCTTTTCCTTAGCTTCGCGCTCCACTGCTCAGTTCCTGCGACATGAAGTAAATAAACCCTAACTTCAAATTTGTGGATTTGTTAACTTTCGAGATTACCAGCCAACGTCGTTCCAATTCTTTTCCTTTTTTTCGTTTTACAATTTTTATTTTCCACGTCAGTAAAAAAGTCCAACGCAAACTGTCTACTATACATCGTCGTTAAACATTTTAACAGTGTTGACGATTTGCCCTTATTTAATACAATTTTTCAAACTTAAGGACTCAATTGGAACAATTTTGAAGCTGAGGACCCAATTGAGATTTCTTAACCAAAACGAGGACTTTGCGTGTGATTAAACCTTTGAAATAAAATGTCGAGGGTCAAAACAGGCATTTGAAAACTTATGAGAGTGCAGGTAGCAAATAAGGGGGTGCTAGAAGCAAAAGTCGAAAGAAAGAATAACTGCGTTTTATAGGCTTGGCTATGTAGAAATAAGAAAAGATATACTTTTTAGATTTTGGATTAAGGTCTAATTATGTAAAATTATAATTTATTTTTATTCTAACTTGTGATATAATTTAGTCGTCAAATTTTGAAAATAAAAAAAAAATGTAGTTTTCGTAATTGTTAATTTCTTTATATGGGATCAAGAAAATGTTGTCATGAGTTGTAATAATTTTCTTTGTTCCATGAATGTCCTTCACATCTGTCATATTCTAATTTTGGTTAGCCATAATTGGTTTGAAATTTGAAATACAACTATATCTCTTATGTTAAACTAATTCACTCAATATTTCGCTGTTAAGTTGTTACCATTAACTTTATTAAACAAGAACACCCATTGGAGAACACTTTCAAACAATGTCTTAGGGTTTGGTAAAGTATCGCATGACCCAGAAAAGAGAAGAGGAAGAAAGTTTTGATGTTTTCTTGATGTGGAACAACCTAATTTGTTTCGAAAGATGAATGATTCTTCAGGAAGCCTTGAAACAATGAAGGGAAATAATGCAAGTGAGATTGTTATTTGTCCCAAACCAAGAAGAGTTAGGGTTTTTCCAGCAAAGTCATTAAGATGGAAATGTTGGCAACAACAACTTATAGGTTATATATTTTTTCATATATGATTATAATTATAGTCATTGAGAGATTGTGGTTCTATACGGTTATACGACATTAGTCTTACACATATAAGACCTTAGACACCACTTTTACACCAAAACCTTAAGGCAATGTTGTTATGGGTCTTTATTTTTATATAGTGTTTAACTTTGTCTTTTCTATCAAATGTCGAATTTTGACTCACACTTAGACTATTACCAACAACAACAAGGTGAAGAGTTCAATTCAAAAACAGGGACAGAACATTTAGACATGAATTGTTTGATCCAAGACAGATGTTTCGTCACTCCCATTTTTTCTTGGGTCGCCTCCTGTGAGAGTTGATAACCTTTGATCCAAGATGCAGAATTTAGATATGAAAAACATGTTATTCAGTTAGCATCTCCAATTTCATCATCATCTCCTTCTTCTGCTTCATCATCTTCACCTCTGAGAAAAGGTGGGTGTGTGAGAATGAGTTTTGGAATCAAATCTGCTGCTGCTGTTAGAGTAGTAGGGTTTGATTGCCATGTTGGAACTTTTGTTTGATTCCTTGTACATAAAAACACCAAGGATTCAGGGAGTTGTTCATACTGTAAATACCAAATATGGTTTTGAAAAGATGATCATCATCATCATCTTTTTTATTTTGTTCATGTGTGGGATACAACAAAATCATTAAAACAAAGGGAAGAATGAGAATTGTAATAGATTTAGATATAAACATGCACATATTCATAAAAACAAATCTACTTCTCTTATATTTTGTTTATCTCAATTTCGGTTCTTAATTAACAAGCTTAATTTTTTATCTGTTGTTTTTCTATTTTACATAAATTATAATTCAAATATTTGATTCTAAAACTCGGATTAAAATTAATGACTTACCATAAGAAAAAGTTCGGATTACATAAAATTTATTGATAACAAAAAAAATCTATCAATAAATCAAAATTACAAGTAAATTATTGACGATTAATATTTTATCAATAAAGTATTTGTTGATAAATTAATTTAATCAATGGATAAAATTTATTGATAATTACTGACTACGAAAATTTGACAATAATTATTGATAGGTAAAATTTATGATACGTATCTGTCAGTAAATATATGTTTGGTAATTATGACAAATTGGTAAATATTACAACTTAGTTCTTATTTTTTAATAATTTTTTTATGTGAGATATTTTGACACATTCCATAATCTCATCATATAGAATCAAGTTTAATGATAATTTATATATATTATTTTTGTCAATTATCTTTTAAGGACAAAATATTTAAAAAATTCTAGGTTTCAAAATAAATAATACATCGAATATGATTATTGATAACAATATTATTTTCAATAAACTTGACTTTAGAGTAAGAAATATATATGTTCTAAGTAAATTTTGGTAGAAACATAACAATTTAGACAACTCATGAATATCTTATGATAATATATTTTAATACTCGTATAGATAAATAAAAATGTTTTGTCACTCATAAAATATCAAAGACACGAAAACAATTAAATTAATAAAAACATTCTACTTGGATAAAATGGTGAGATGCATCAAATAGAAAAAAAAAAAACAAAACTATAAAAGACAGAGACATGAGGAATTTGACAACGTATTGATGTTTTTTTAAACTAAAATAAACCCTACAATTGTGTTTTTGAAATGAAAATAAACGTTGGTTTATTAATGTTATCTTCCCTTGGTCCCCTTATTGATTTGCATTGGTCAAAGTTCAATGAAATGGACCTTCCAACCTCACAGAATTATATTATATATGGTTTTGTTAGGTTTCCCATATGACCAAGAAAGAAAGAGCCAACGCATAATCAATTAATGCATTTTCTTGGATATTATATTATTACTATTAAAATGAATTAGCATTTGGCAGCTTCATTAATTGTAATTAAAATTCAAATATTTACAATAAAACCAATATTTTGTTTGAAATCATGATTATAACAAGAGTGGTCCTAAGTGTTGATTAGTCACTGAGGGACACATTTGGCTATTAATTTCTAATTCTATATATAACATTATGAATTTGGGACCACAAAATCAAACAAATAACAAAGAGAGAGACCATAATTCTATAACTAAAAATCTGGGACCAGAAAATGAAACAAAATTGGTATTGACATCAATTCAAAATAAAATATATAGAGAAATAATTCTATAATATTAAAATCTGGGACCAGAAATCAAACAAAATTGGACGTATATAAATATATATACACGTCCAATTTAAAAATTATTGCACGAATAATTTTCTTTAAATTGATGAAAAAAAAAATAATAGTTATCTCTATTGACGACAATCGAAAATTACAAAAATGATTGAACACAGACGTGAACCTTGATAAAATTATATTTCAAATAAAAATTTAGTTAATTTTATCCTATCAACATTAGATTGTAAGGTAACGTAAGTAATTGAATTTTATTTTAATGAATAAAATATTAGGTAAATCAATAATTTAAAATATAATTATTCTTATATTTAGTTTTTTACTATAAGAAAAAAAATTACAACTTTACAATCATTTTAATAATTATATTAATTTTATTTGAATTTAATTAATATTTAAAATAATTGAGCCCGAGTGTAATATTTAATAATTGTGAGAGTTGTATAATTATGAAGTGTATTTAAAAAAATAATAATATCTAGAATTTTAAATTTAAAAAAAAATTAATTAATTATTAAAATTAATTTTAAGAAAAATGCATATAATGGTTTTTAGAAATCAAATATATGTTTAATTATATTAATTATTAATAAAATTTAAATAAAATTAAAATATTTAACATTATTATAATAAATATAAATTTTTTTATTATACTAAAAATAAGATTATGGCTACTTGAAAACAATATTTTATTCTAAAGTAATTTGATTTAAAAAAATTTACAATCGCTTTACTTTAATATATAATTTAATGTATATAGTAAGTTTCTACTAATTGATACCGTTATCATAATTCATAATCCAACGTACTCATATCCATTATCTGTGGAAAAATGATAGTTATAGTACACTATTAGCCAATACATTTTTTATATATAACTAAATTGTAATTTATATTATTAAATTTTAAGTATATCATAACAGTTTAATTAAATTAAATTAAATTATGCATTATATTTTCATTTTTCATTTTTTAAGTTCAGAAAAGCATTTTAAGATGAACCAATTAAGAAAATTGAGATATAAATAAATAAAAGATTAATGTAACATATTTATTTTTTTAATATGAATTAATTCATATATTAAATATTGTTACAAGCATCGAACTTTAATAATTTTTTTCTGACACAAACTTTTATAATATTTAACAAATCTATATTTATTTATTTTTATGTGATATTAACTTTATTGTGTAGGTTAGGTTGCCGTATTATTTAGTATAAGTTAGCCACCAGAATGAACCTATCATAGAGTGGTTTGAGGTTCATTAGAAAAAAAAATTTGTATATGATTAGAGCCTTGACACTTTTAACCATTAAAAGTATTGGATTACAAATTTTTTTATGAAATAATGTTTAATTTTGTTATTTTTAGTGAATGTAAAAATTAAGAAAAATAATTTTTTAATAATTAAATTTTGATAATTTTCTCGTGACATCTTCGCTTTTAATTTTTTTTGTTTTTTTTTGAGTTCGTAAGAAAAAATTATAAAATTTCCATTGTCAAAAATATAATTGTACAAAAATTAAACATATCGTGGAATTATTAACATATGAGGTTATATATAGTACTAGAAATCTTAAAAAGACATTAGAAAGATGATGGAAAGGCAAAGTGTGTGTGAATATCCTCTTCCTGTTGTTGACTTCTCCGATGAAAACATGAAGCCTGGCACTGATACATGGGTTGCAGCATGCGAAATGGTGCGGAGAGGATTTGAGGATCACGGTTGTTTCCTAGCACACTTCGACAAGGTTGGTCCAAACCTTATCAACTCCGTTTTCCATGCAATGGAACAACTCTTTGGTCTTCCATTGGAAACCAAAAGAACAAAAACCAGTGAGAAACCCAACCATGGCTACACTGGACAAGTACCCACATCCCCTCTCTTCGAATCCTTCGCCATTGAAAATCCATCCAACATTCAAGATTGTCAGAAGTTCTCAAACATTATGTGGCCAACAGGAAATCATCATTTGTGGTACTTATAATCAAACTTTCATCTTTGTGTCTGGTTTCTTGATTTTTTTTATCCGTAAGAAAAATTATATTTCAACTCTCATTTTTTATTTTCTGATGTGGCTTAATGTGAGTTACTGATTCTTTCAAAGAAAAAAAATAAAGGAATAAATGATGAGAATAAAAGTGGAAGTTGTAGTATTATTGTCCTATCGATAAATATTAGTTATTAGATTTTGTTAATGAGTGGAGTTGAACTCACAACATTTCCTATTCTCCTTTCTAAACTCACCAAACCAATCTTATCTTAAGTATTTTGAGAGAGAATCACCGGAGAGATTTATAATACCAATGAGATATGAGTCCAATCCACACATAAGGGATTGATACCACTCTTAACCCAAAACCTAAGGTTTTGGGTAAAGAGTGTCATCAATCTCTTATGTGTAGGTTATGCTCATATCTCATTGGTGTTGTATCTTTCCAATGATCTTCTCTCGAAAGATCCAACAATGGTATCAGAGCCAAAGGTTTGTGTGATGATCAACTCAGACGAGGCCATGTATCGAAAGTCTTTATGACAAAAGGTCAGCGTGTTCCGTGTGTCCAGTTTTGTGAATGGCAGGACAAGGAGTACAAGTAAGAGGGTACTCGTGGCATGAAAGCTTCTGTTCGAGAGGGAAGTATATATCAATGTGAAGGGACTCACACTTGATAGATTATTGAGAATCCAAGAATGAGTTTAAGTCTCACATTAAGTAAATATAAGAAAGTTGAAGATCATATAAGAATGAAGATCCATAATTTGATTATCTTAAGATTTTGGGTTAAAAGTGGTGTGAATCCGTTATGTATGAGTTGGGCTCATGTCTCATTGATGTTGTATGTCTTCCAGTGATGTCTCTCGATAGACTCGACACATCTTATTTCTCTAAATTTTAAATGTTGTTAATTAACTAATTTTTATCTGTCTTATCAGTGAAAGTGTGAACGAGTATGCGAAGTTATTACAAGAGCTGGACCGAAGCGTGAAGAGGATGGTGTTTGATAGCTATGGCCTGGAGAAGGTGAAATGCGAGTCGTTCCTGGAATCAACCGATTATAGTTTTCGAAGCTACAAATATATGATACCTGCGATGGATGAGAGCAACGTGGGGGTCAATTCTCATACGGATTCAACCTTTATAACCATACTGCATCAGAGAGTCGATGGATTGGAAGTTAAATTGAAAGATGGAGAATGGTTTCCTATTCATGCCTCACCTTTCTTTTGTGTCTTGGCTGGTGATGCATTTATGGTAAGCTTCTATCATCACTAAACGAATATTTTGGTTTCTAAACTTACAAATATGATAATTTGATCGAAAGATTTTAATTATTTGAATTAGAGTGGTGTCAATTTATAATGTGTGGGTTAAAATTATATTTTATCGGTGTTCTATATTTTGTAGGTGTGGAGTAGTGAAAGGATTCGAGCTTGCGAACACCGTGTGATACTGAAATCAAAGGTAACAAGGTACTCTTTGGGGTTGCTTTCATACAGTACTAAGATGGTGCAAACATTAGAGGATTTAGTCGACGAGGAACATCCGATACGCTATAAGCCATTCGACCATTATTCGTACGTTGGTTTTCGTTTCACAGAAGAAGCCATAAAGTGTACAAGTCGTATCAAAGCTTATTGTGGTATTTAATTTCATGCAATCTATGTATCTTAATTAGTTGATGACTTTTTCATGTATATATGTTATATGACATGTTTAAATGAATCTTATTTCATTCCGTTCTTACATCTTAAAACGGTCATTCATTATTTACACTACATTTGATATCATAAGGTTGATTATATAAATTCATTTCAACAATTAAAATGAGAAACTCTTGGAAATATAGTTATACTAATCAACAAATAAATATTAATTACTACAATGTCAACTATTAAAAGAATTTAAAGTTTATATTGAAAGTATAGATTTTTTTTTTCTTAAGTTGGCTTTTACCACCCGTATAGGAAGGAGATTTGACAACGGTTCTTTTTCTCATTTTATCTCGGGTTTCAAATCGAGATATATTGGGACGAGACCAAAAGAGATCCTTTTTAGTCTCGATTGTCACCCGAGGCCATAAAATTTCTTTTATGTCTCGATTGTAAAAAATTCGAAACTATAAGGTTATTTTCTGCCTCGGGTCACAGTGAACCGAAGCCATACTGTTTTTTAAAAGTTTTCTTTTCTCGTTTTCTAAAACTATCATCAAAATGCAAACTGCAGAATTACTCAGATCATCGTTGTATTATAAGTAGTTCTTCAATATCACAGACCAAATACAACACATGGTACACATGCAGCACATTTTAATCATGGAAATGCCAATGCCGCAACAGTTTTCTTCAGCGGGCCTCGTATTGGACAATTGCACAAAAAACACTATCTTAAGTACAGTACATAAAAATCATGCAGCTAAAATGTGCAAAGTTTATATTAGATATGATAATTTTTGCCAAGCCCAAGTAGTTCTTCCAATGGATATGCCCAAACTTGTGTCTAGCCATTAACAAATCATTTTCATGATGCTTCATACTCATTAACACTAGAACTGAGCGAAAAAGGTGAAGAAAAGAAATGTTCACTTGGAGTTGGAATATGCTACGAAGTACTTCCAATTCTGAGATAGAATAAAATCATCTTTATAAAATAGTCCACACCACACTTTACTATAATCAAATTCTCATAAAATAATCAATTAAGTTTTGAAAATTGTTTACAAGAACAAGTGTTTTAGAAAAATTCAAAAAGGAAAAAAAATCCGCTAATAAATGCTTTCTCAACTTCAAATGCTCTATTCAAGTGCTCAAAGAACAAACTTATAAAAAAGAATAACGCTCAATTACAAACACCTCTATATATGCTCTGCGACATACAAGTTTTCAAAAATCAAAAAACAGATTTCAAAAGACTAGACAAACAAGGCCTTAGTTTGTATAATGTTAAACAGGACGGAACCGAAGAGCTAGAAACAAAGAAACTTGTTTTAAAGCAACACTCATCTCTAAAATTTCACTAAAACATTATAAACAATCATAAATGAAAGAGAGAATTTCTAACAGCAAAGAGGATCACTGATTAGTTCTAGTATTTGAATTAATGAACTTAAGTGAAGAAGACAAAAACATAACTCCGCAAATGTAGCTGACCGGCTCAGGCTGAGAATCCATTGGTGATTCCCGCAAACTATAAAAGAAGAAGGTTCTAGGCTTTAGGTTTCGCTTCGAACCTGATGCTGAAGGAGGCGCAAGAGACTCGCCGGAGTAGTGGCATAGAGCAGTGAGAACGTTTGTCGTCAAGTGGTGGCTGTGGTGGACCGTGGCGAAGTGGTGCGACGGAGGGCGTGACGGTGGCGCAATATGGTTGCTTTTCGCGTGCTGTTCGGTGGCGAAGCAATACCGGTGACGTTAGCTTCGTGGTCGGAGACGCAATCGGCGATGGAAGGTAACGGAGGACACAATCGCGACGGAGGGCGACAGTGGCGGAGAGAGAACGCTGCGTTCGCGAGAGAGAAGATGAACAGTGATGGGTTCGCGAGATTTGGGACCCTAAATAAACAATATGACCTCGGTTCTGTAAACACCCAAGACATAAAGTGTTATAGGCCTCGGTCCTGTGCCACCCGAGGCCAAAATATTTGTTGTAAGTGGCAATTTTGTATTACTGGGGGACACTAACGGGTTATAGGCTTCGGTTGGTGAATAACCGAAGCATAAAACAAGTTATATGCTTCGGTTGGATAAAGACCCGAGACAAAAAGGTTAGAAAATTTTTAAAAATGTCACCGCCTCCTTATAGGTTTCGGTCCCGTAGTAACCGAGGCCTATAAGACGAGTTAAAAACCAGAATCTGCACTGGTGTACCCACGCAGAAAGTTCTGATTCCAAGTCAAATTATACTAACCAATATTAGAAGTGAGAACATTTTACATTAATGACAAGATGATCTGGAATTTAAAACATGAAACACCATTTTTTTACGTATGTAACACCTTTTTATGTTGGTTATGCATATTAAAGGTATTTTAAATGTCAACTATAGGGCCATCACCGATGTAGAATGTAACTTGTGTTTTAAAACATGAATGCTGGTTTTAGGTTATTATGAACTTGTAAAATTAAAATGAGCAAAATCTATAAATATACAACTACATTAGAAACCAAAATTTGTATTCAAATAAATTATTATATAGTTTTACAATTTTACAAATAAATTATTATATAGTTTTACAATTTCCAAACTTTCAAGAATACCATAAGAAGATCACTAATTATCAACGGACACAATTCGTCAATAATAGCAAAAATTCGTTGATGATTTGAGTTTACGAACAACAAAAAATTCATCGATAAAATGATTATCAAGAAATTTTACTGACCAATTGCAAAATTTGTCAATAATTATCAATGATCGCAAATTCGTTGGTAGTTACAGACGATCACAAATTCGCCAATAAATATATTGATAATTATCAACGGATTCTAGATGTCAATGAAATCTATCAAGAAATGTTGTGCTTCGGTCTTTTTCTTTTCCTTTTCTTTCTTCTTCTTCTTATTCCTCTTCTCCCCCTCCACCTCTCCTCTCCCTCCATTGTTGTTGTCACGTTCATCGTCTTTGGCTCAGCATCCTCCTCCTCCTCCCCTTCCTATTTCTCTTCCTCTCTTCCTTCTCCTCCACCCGTCTTCCAACTCCAACAACAACCATTGTCACTATCGTCATCAACTCTAGCTTCTTCTCCTTCTTCTCTTCTTCTCACCCACCCCTTAATATATAAAAAAAAATCTCATCAAACTTTGGTGAGAGATTTACTAATTTTACCAACAAATTAATGGATGAAAAAAAATATATTGGTAACACATAATAATTATAAATTACTAATGAAATTTACTAATGGAATCGACTATTAAATATATTACCGACAAAAATATTTGTCAATGATACAAATTTTAATTTATCGACGAATTCATTATTCATGGATATTTTTGTCAATAATTTTAATTTTAATTTTTTTTTTATAAATTTGATTTTACCAATAAATTTATTTTTGTCATTTAATTTTTAACAATAATAATGAAAATTCTTGTAGTAGAATTAGGTTATTCATCCATTCCTAACATCTTCGATTGTTTTCACGCTCAGTAATTTATTTTTTTCTCTAAATATACTTGCAACATAAATTGATGGAGGAGTATAACTTTGTGACATATATATGTAAATTGTTAAAGTAATAATAAGACATTATTTTATCCACCTCCAACGAACAATGATTTTTCTTTTTCAATAAAAAACAATTATCATTCACCATTTATAAAAAAACTGTATAGAAAAAAACATAGTATACAAATAAACTGATTGTTTTGTATTTATATAAAAGGCAAACAAATATTGTTAGTTTCTTATACAATCATAACACTAGTGTAAGGAAGGCAAACGACAGCGGTTATTTTACACTTTTGACTTCGGATTCGCACCCGAGGCATATACTGTCGAGGTAAAAAGACTCTTGTTTATGTCTCGGTTATTAACCCGAGGCAGAAAAAGTAGTTACTGTCTCGGTTTCCTCCAACCGAGACCTAATTGTGTATCAAAAATAAAAAAAAATTTCGACGGTGCAGTGGCGGTGGAAACATGTTTTTCACATCATATAGTTATTTAAAAGTCTTAATGATAATATTGTTAATTAGCTGATAGTACAAACATGTTTTGTTAGTGTATATATGGTTATTATTTAAAAGTTTAATGCCCAAAGTACTAAATAATTAATTATAATTTCGAGGAATTTCTATGTGTTACACCTAATTTTGTCTACACTGGAATTTGGATAATAAATTATCCCTAACATGTTCATCATCCCGAGTTCTCGAATTTTCTATCCCATGTCAAATCCATACATGGATTCACTTTCACACTACAAGCCAAATCAAGAACACGTAACAGAGAAAATACTAAAATCACGCATGAGAACCAAAGCGCAGTGAAGCTCTTTCTAAAGAAAAAACAACATATGAAAAACATATCACACACCACAATAAGCTTTCATATTAGCACTGTAAGTGAAGTTTAGCAATCCAAGATGATGAAAGGGCTTATACTGCACTGGGTGTTCTTCATCAATAAGCTCTTCAGGCACTTTCAGAATTCCTTTGGAGAATGCAAACAGACCAAGAGAGTACCTTGTTTCATTCCCATTCATCACAACCTTATGATTAGGGGACTGTATTCTGTCATTGCTCCAAGCCTGTATTATTAAACTTCTCCGGTCACAACATAGCACAAAATATTTCTCCACTTTTTCTCCTTAATTGTTACAAACAATTAGTTTGATTTATGTAATATCATAATAACATGAATTAAATATGTTTTTAGTTTCATATATAAATTTAGATATAGTTTTGTTCTTCAATTTTAAAAATTAATAGGTACTAGTAAGTCGGACGTCTCATCTTTCCAACTTTATTACGATGGAAAGACGGGATAATCTTAGGATACCCTGACCTCGTCAATGAGACAGGAAAAGGCAGCAAGAAGCCTGTTTTCCGAGGCATAAACTTGTTGCAATGACACAGCACATTTAAGTAAAGCGTAGTGAACAAGAAATCAGATTTCCGGACAAGCCTGATCACCTCCTTAGCAAACAAGTGCGCTCCGACACAGAGCACTTTGTTGAGACCATCGGTCACTACCAAGATGACTCGATTAAGAACCATCTTAAGTAGTGGAAGTTCTTTTAACCTATCGAGGTGAAATTTTTTTAGACATGTTAAATAGTATTTCAAATAAATATTTAAATTATTTACACTATTTGACACGTTTCAACTCAAATATCAATCTAAAATATATTTTAACAAATAAGAAAAGAAGTCATTAAATTAAAAGGGCTGTATTCATTTATTTTAACATGTTTATTTTGCGTTCACTTGAATTTCTCGAATCATTAAGTTAGAAGTATAAAGGAAGTAACATAAATGAAAAATATGGCTTAAACAAGTGTAAATTTGTTCTGACCATGAGTCCATCACCGGCCATGACGACAAAGGAAGATGTTGAAGAGAAATCAACATGAATCCAGGCACCATTCCTTGTCTCCACCATGAGTGCATTGACATGATTTTGGTGAAGAATTGTGGTGAAGCTCTTGTCTGTGTGAGCCACAAGACCCAGTTGAGGCTCAACCTTTTCTGGTGCTGTGTGTGCCAAAAGCCTAAGTAGATAACTTGTAGAGCCAATGTATGAGTCATAGTACTCTGAAAGACCATAACTTTCAAATATCATTCTGGCCACCATACGATCCAATTCTTCTGCTACCTTTGCATACTCAAATATATATTTACTACATAAATCCACAACAAGGTACTAAAACCACTTAGTATATAACAATGGAAAGGGTTAAATAAGTTCTTCTACCTTCAAAATGAGTCCTACCAAAATTCCTACTTCCAGTTTTTTAATGTCTTTTTACCTTATATATGTTTAATGAATATACTAATTTAATTTTGACAGTGATTATATCAGTTTCTAATTTAGAGTGTTAATATATATATATATATATATATATATATTTATTTATTTATTTATTTTTAACATGATAATAGACTTTTAAGTAATGTAGGAGTACTGGACCCAGAATAAATATTTGGGTCTTGAAGAGAATAACATGATAATTAAGCTTTGATATCATCGTATTATATCTACTTCAACTTTACCATTTATATCTCTTTTATATATAATGATTTTGCATATAACCAATAAAAAGTACTAATTTTGAAAATACAAAAAGTTTATCTTAATAGTTATTAATACCATGATCATGTAAAATAATTGAGTGAAGCAAGAAATTATATGGGTGTGTACCAAAATTGATGATTGCCTTTTGGCCACATTTTGTGGGCAAAACTTTGAATTCCCTCTAGGGTTGTTCCCTCATCTATTCCCATGCTTTGGTGGAGGGGAATCTGTGGGAGTTGTCCTACGTAGCCTTTCAATGGTGAACCCTCATATGTGTTTCTTTGTTTGGTTTCATGTGAGAGATCGAAAAGCTCCTTCATGGAGCAGAAAACACCATTTTCGAGCTCTTCACAAGCTTTATCATACACAGCTACAAAACATCCATGTTCTTCAAGTGCTTGCCTCACACTTCTGCATCTTTCTAACCAGGAATCGCTCCCTGGCTTCGAATCTTCCATGCTGAAATCTAGAACAGGAATCATAGGATGTTGTTCTTCAGAACCCATTGTTTATGATGTCTGTCTTAATTATTTGTTTTGCTAACTAGTTTTGAATACTGCTTCAAATTGGATTGATTTTGAAGTTTCAACTCAATAGAACATTATTTACGTTCTTTTATAGAATAATAATGTGTGTATCCAATGTGATCATTTCCAAACAGCAATAAAGTTGGGAACAGCTACACATCACTTCAAACTAAACACTTAATTGAGGCATAAAATTTCACTAATATGACAAACTAATTAAATTAAAGAGTTTTTCTAATATTATCCGTATATGTTAAAGCCAAAAATGTCAATTTATATGTATATGAATATTTTTTAATCTTCTAAAATATTATATATATTAATGAATTATTAGAGTGGTCCTGAGATTCCTCTGGACTATTAGTCAAGATTAAGTTATATAATGATATTTTAGTAATTAATAAATTAATTGCTTTTCAGTCTTAGGTAATATATTTTGTCCAACTACGTAACTTTTATTTGTATGGGTGACAAAGACTAAAAAAATAAAAATTATTTGACAAGTATATGGAGATTTTACTTTAATTTTCAATTGTAAAGTTTAATTAAAAAGGTGTGTTGTACGTAGCGTTGAGTAAGAATGAGATAAAGGAAATTAACTAATTAAGTAATGTATATAACTTATACGCATAGATTGAAATAACTTAGTCTTTTCTAATATTTCATCTATGAACACTAAGAGCATTTATAAAATACTAATTATAAAATTTCAGCATTAAAGATTATATTATAAGGAGTTAATATATATCAAAATTATACCATTACCACTACAAGAAAAAGTAATATTATCTACTACAGAAATCCGTATATAACACACAAAATTCGTAGGTAAAATAGATTTACCTACGAATTATCTATAGACAAAAATTCGTAGATAAATTAGTCGTAGCAAATTTACGTACGGATTTATCGGTAGGTAAATTACCTACCGATAATTTATCGGTAGGTAATTACCTACCAATAAATCTGTAGATAGATTTTGTGTGTTACGTACAGATTTCTGTGGTAGATAAGACAACTTTTTCTTGTAGTGTGATAGCAAAAGAATGTTTTTAAAACTGGTTGTTTTTTAGTTTTTTAACAATTGGGTAAATTTCTTATAGAATATTTCAAAATTTTAAATTTGTAAAATTTGTTTAGTTCATGCATTACCATCTTTAACCAATATAAAAAGTATATTTTATATTTTATATATATATATATATATATATATATATATATATGATATCATGACTTCCAAGTTTTATTTTTGTCTACCAAAACTAGGAATAATAAGAAGTAGGAATAGATACGAAATAGTGTCATTTTCAGAAAAAAAAACATCATCACATTATTTGTCTCGTACACGTGTAATATTTGCAAAAAGAAAATACATGTCAATTATTTGTAGTAACAAACACAAAGGGTTCGCATTTTTAATTTTTAATATTTATTTTTAAAATACATATTAATTTATAGATCAATAATATTTATTTTTAAAATATATATAATAAATTTTAAAATAGTTGTTAAATAAAATAATTGTTAAAGAAAATTTTTTAGAATAACAATCAAAATAAAAAAAATTTAGAAAAAACAGTTAAAAAAAGAATTATAAAATAAATAATTTTTGAAATAATAATTAAGAGTAAAATTAGGAAATGAAAGTGGACACAAAAAGATGAATCTTATATATTATTATAGATATTTATGAGATCCATCGATTTTCGTGTATATATATATATATATATATATATATATATATATATATATATATATATATATATATATATATATATAACTAAAGTTATTTAAAAACAATATCTTAAAATATAAATTCAGATGAAAAAAATTAATTTTTAAAATGCCATTCAAATAAAATTGCACTGTTAATGTAAATATACTTTATCTTTTATAAAACCAAATTTAAACTAGTTGCACCACAACATATAAAAAAATTTAAATTAATCTTTTTAAAAATAAGTTCAAATTTTTGAAGTCTAAATACAAAAATATTAAATCATATTTTAAACAACTATTCAAAAGTTAATATTTATTTTATTAATCAAATTATTTTGATCACTTATTTTATGAAAACTTTCAATCAAAATTCACTAAATAAATATTCATGGATCGGGTACATAATAACTAGAGATGGCAAATAAACTCGTCCCCGTAGATATTATCCGAACCCGTCCCCGTTTTGACGGGGAATCCCCGCATTGGGTATGGGTATGGAAAATCCCCGACTTTTTCAGTTGGGTATGGGGATGGGTATGGGGATGGGTATGGGGATGTACATATCCCCGCCATAATACTCGTCCCCGCCATATCTCTATTCTCGTTTAAATTATTAAAATATCTACAATTAATTAAGTAACCATATATATATATTCTATTTTTTGTTGCTTTTAATTATTTGGTTTGTCATAAAACTTATTCGCATTTCCAAAATAATTTTTATCTTATCATAATCTTTATGTAATTATGTTAAAATGATGTATATTAATTAACAAAATTTATGCTCACATTTGAATATTTTTATTTTTTTTAATATTTTTATTTATTATATATTTTCCTTTCACATGAGAATGTTTATACTCTCAATTTAAGGTAATATATAAAAAAAATTCTTTACTTATTATTATTATTATTAATTTTTGTTTAATTTGAATAACTCTTTTGTTTCATTAAAATAATTTTCGTTATTTTTCAACCACTGAGTATATATGTTGATATTTGAAAAGTTTTCTTAGTTCTCTAAGATATTTTTCATCTTATCATACCTTAACTATACATTTGATTTCCTTTGTGCGATTTCTTTCGATAGTCTCTCAAATTATTTCTAAAACACACATTTGTTAGTTTTTTAATATTTTTATTTATTGTTTATTATTTTCATCATGTAGAATAATATTTCGATATATTCTATCTAATTATTTTTTATTTTATAACTCATTATTTATCATACTGTAATTTTTTCACTTTAAATTATGTTTGAAGTGGTTAAAATTATAAATATATATATATATATATATATATATATATAATTATATATATATAATGATATTTAAGAATAGTATATGATAATTCAGTACAAGAAAAACATGAAATAGTGACTGATTTAGTCATTAACTCATATCAATCACTATTTTTCGTCATTGGTGGTAGTAGTTGATTTATTGTCTGAATTAGTGATTAAATTAGTGACCAATTCAATGATCGAATCGGTTCTTGATTTAGTAACCAATTTAATTACTAATTTATTTGTAATTTGATGACAACTTTTTTGGTCACTAATGATATTTCTATTTAATTTTAACCACTTCAAACATAATTTAATAATTAGTTCTCTAAGGTATTTTTCATCTTA